>WLWD01001407.1_pt1:0-35000 | contig 121527 bp, 82 predicted proteins | sample 6712731 | NCBI WGS metagenome assembly WLWD01 (sample SAMN12718690, study PRJNA576275) | sponge metagenome | isolation source: marine sponge | host: Mycale hentscheli | place: New Zealand: South Island, Marlborough, Capsize Point | collected 2014-11-01
CCAGTCCATACTCTCACTTTACCCAATTCATACTCTCGCTATACCCAGTCCATACTCTCACTTTACCCAATTCATACTCTCGCTATACCCAGTCCATACTCTCACTTTACCCAATCCATACTCTCGCTATACCCAGTCCATACTCTCACTTTACCCAATCCATACTCTCGCTATACCCAGTCCATACTCTCACCATACCCAGTCCATACTCTCGCTTTACCCAATCCATACCCTCGCCATACTCTCACTTTACCCAGTCCATACTCTTGCTATACCCAGTCCATACTCTCACTCTTTACCCAATCCATACTCTCGCTATACCCAGTCCATACTCTCACTTTACCCAATCCACTCTCGCTATACCCAGTCCATACTCTCACTTTACCCAATCCATACTCTCGCTATTCCCAGTCCATACTCTCACTTTACCCAATCCATACTCTCACTTTACCCAGTCCATACTCTAGCTTTACCCAGTCCATACTCTCGCTTTACCCAGTTCATACTCTCACTTTACCCAATCCATACCCTCGCTTTACCCAGTCCATACTCTTGTTTAACCAATCATTTACATACCTTAGCTACTGCCACTTCCAATCAGGATATTTCATTGATGAGATTTCTTCACCACTCCTTCTGCCTCTGATGTCATATGCAACAGTAACAGCTCCAGCAGTTTAGATTTTACGTCATCTCACTCCACTAGTTGTTGCAGCCTATGCAAATAATAGGATAATAGCATAGATTGTGCACCCATACAATTGCCTTATGCTAGCTGCTATTTCAGCACAACTTAGCTATAACATACCGAGGGGGTTAAACCTAGGATCCCCCAATCCCCCTTCGAACTTTGGGGAAAATATAGCACAGCGAATGTTTAATTGTATGAATATTACGATCATAAAATCATGCATGAAACATTGATCAATGCATATATACATTCTCATACAAGCATGTGCATCACAGTAGAATGTTTAGAAAAAGGATGTGTCAAGTAAACACACACAGCACGTGTCAGTTACTCCAAGCAAAATAATTCTCACATGAATGATACAATCACCTTCAAATGTCAGCTCAAAGTTACAATCAACTATTCGTCACATAGTTTTTCAGTCTATTACAAGATTTTATATGTAACAACAGACACTCTCAGCCATGTGGGTTAAAATAGTATAATACTTCACAATTTTAAATACTGCAACAAGAGAACTTCCCCCCCCCCCAAAAAAAAACAAAAAACTCGGATCGGACTTGTTCATTAACATTTTGAAAAATTTACTAATATCTATATAGTAACAGGGGTTCATTAAGGGTGGGGGGGCAGGGGAGACACTCGCCCCCTTGAAATATTCTTAAAATATCGTAAGCAAAATGTGTAGTTAAAAAGTGAATATTTAAGGTGAAGGGAAATGCTTAAATCATGCCCATCTCCTTTCTCGTCATAGTTCTGCACGAAAGTTGTGTCACCCTTTAGATAGCACAAACTCAACCTCGCCCACTCTTAAAGTGATTTCTAAATGAATCCCTGAATATTACGCTTGTGTGTCAAATAACGACAATGACCATGTGTGTATTCATGAATAATCCATCAGCTTAAACAGTCTGGCAAAGCATCATCCTTACTTCAATGGGTAAAGAGTCATCACATTCAGTAAAGAGTGATTAATTGTTACTAAAAAGTGGGTGGAATAGATGAGGGAAGGCAGTGTAGGTTTCAAAAGTTTCGTGGAGCGTAAGTCCACAATCATGATGGTAGGACAGAGATTCAGAAGCAGGATAATTAGACAAAGGACTCTATGACTCAAGAAGACAGAACTAAAGAAAGGAAATGTGGGGGATAAGAAAAGCTTAGATAGTTTAAAATGAAGAGAGCAGGAGAGGAAAACTAATTAACCGTACTCAATAGTAGAGAATGATAACTGAGCAAAATAACTTCAATACGTCAAGCGCCACTGTGTGGCGGGGTACTTGATGCTAGTATATTATAATATACATTGTATAATTCCCCTTCAAAAATATTTCCTAATTTAGAATCCACCTAACCTTGCAAGCCACTTTTACTCGACTGCATAGTCTACCACACATGTGATCTTCTTATCTTGTTGTATAAAGTCCTGAACAATCAATAAATTAAAAAATTCTCAAGAATTTCTTAAAAATCAATGTGTACTAAATAATCATACCAACACTGTAATTAAGGCCAAGCGCCTCCTCATAGTGAAAATTTTGAAGAAACTATCTAAATATGATACTCTAGTAAAGTTGCACAACATTCGAATCCAGCACCTATCACAGTTATATAGTATCTGAGTGCAGTATGCAGTTAGGCAGTACTCAAAATTACAGCACTCAAACTCATAATAATGCCATGCTAATTACTCAAAGAATCTATATAATAATATGCTCGTGTGTCAGTAACAACGATCGACAGTGTGTATTCATGAATAATTCACAAACTTAAAAAGTATGGTGATAAAGCATCGTGATACCTTGAATAGGTTGTCCCATTCAGTTGAAAGTGATTAATAGTACACTAAAAAGAGGGTTGAATGGACAAGGAGAAGGCGGCTAGTGAAATCACTGAGTAAAGGCGGCATATGTTTCAAGAAGGAAGGGAAAAGTGCGAAAAAGAAGGCAACATTTCAACAAAGCCCAAGTCCACAATCATGATAGAAGGACAAAAATATTCAGAAGCAGGAGAGACAAAGAAATAGAAGGGACTCCATGACTCGAGAAGAAAGGTGAAAGAAAGGAAAGGTTGGGGATAAGAAAAGCTGGATAGTTCAGGAAAAAGAGAGCAGAAGAGGGAAACTGATGTAGAGAATGATAACAATGAACAAAAATAACTTATGCTACTGCATTCTTACTGTGCAATAAGTCAAGCGCCACTATGAGGTGGGGTACTTGCTAGTTGTAAATATTTTTTGTCTTGCAGCCTAAGGGTGGCGGATATGCCCTAACTCCTCCCACCCCTTTCCAAACAAATTTTCTAGATAAAACCCTGACTATAATAAATTTCTGTTATAACAGTAATATTATTATTATTTATTATTAATAATAAAACTGTTGCACTTCTTGATAAGAAGCTACTCAACTTTATTGTAAATGTTGCAGAACTAGAGTGCTCCTAATGTCTATCATCAAATATCTTGTGGCTACATGAAAACTAATCATGAAAGAAATTAGTAATACAACTGGTGGACATCACTCAAGTGATAAAAGCATAAACCACAGCCTACAATTTCTCTGTCCTAAGACTTAGAAAGTCCAAGAACTACAGTTCCAATAGAACATACAAACATCACCAGCTCATACATGTGTCTACTACCATGTGACAGGAGTCCACATCCTTCACCTGTTCAATAAAAACTGATGCATATCACTCATACCCCATCTCCTCCACCTGGACTTTTAATGAAACTAGCCCCCTATCACGTCCCATTCAAAGGTCATATCCTGTCCATTCTCTCCCCTCCCCCACCCTGCAAGCCACACAGCAACAACAGGAAGGTCACAAACATCACCTAAATCAGGTATGCCCTGGGCATCATCATAAAATAGTTTGAACAATCACCTCAACCAAAATGATGGACACTCAACTCAAATGAGACATGTACACCACAACTTGAGACTTGCTTGATTCCATCTATATTGAGGACTTCGTCAAGAACAAACACTTGCCAGTAAGTCTTGCCTCGCAGGTTGGTTATGAGCCAGCTTGAACTAGGGCAAGACCTTCAACTTGCCAGTCAGTCCAGTAAACCTGAGTGTTTTATTCACATGGTCATAATAACCCGTAGCAGCTAAAAATATTATGTGACACAATCTGGGCAGTGTGTAGAGGAGGCTATAGGGGCAAAGCCACCGTGATTGATATCAGCAGTGGCGTAGGCAGAGGGTGGGAGGTGGGGCTTCAGGTCACCAAAATTGTGGGGCATAATCTAACAAGGCAACTTCTCACTTTTAAACCCCCGACCCCAAGAAAACGTGCCCCTTTACTAAACATCTTCCAACACCGCTGATCAGTCGTGTGACTACTACAAATACTAATGGCTAGCACAAGTATTCGACAATAGGCTTCAATTGTATATTCCACAGATTATTTGTAAGGTTACTCTGGATTGACTGCCTTAATGTACAACAACTTAAACTTAATAGTTTAAACTTACACGACTAACACTTGCACAACTCATTCAAAGTAGAGTATATTATAGTTATTTCACATTAATCCCACCCCTACACCACCGCCGCATTAATTCACGCAGTATCTAACGCCTGAGCCTACCTAATCAATATGACAGACCACTGTAGCTCGTCAAGCCTCTTCTCCCACAACATTTCTTTCCACATGCGCTGCGTGTGCAATGTATCTGAACAAATGACGACCGTTGTTTTGCCTAATTGGGCGGTACCTTTCCGTTGCTATAGTTATAAGAGAAATAAAAACAATAACAAATCCATCACCGTGCGAATGGACAGGTTTTAAAGCGTATAAGGACAGCTAAGACGGTTTTTTCGATAAAAAAGGATTGATCCATCACTAAATTGAGGGGTGTCGGGCCTGCAGGTATCTTCTGACGAGTAAAGCGGCATACATCACCCCCAAATAGCTATCTGACCTCCAGTAGGAATAGCTACTTCATTATTTTGCAAAATGAATTGCTTCTATTAAACTATAATATGCAATAAAATAAATTGCTGTTACTGCTGATAATATACAAAATCTGTATACTTCAATGGCATGATGAACAAAACTATTTTCATCAGAATGGTTTAGCTATACCAGAACCATATAGCTATATAGCTACTCTGAGACTTGACAAATTCATAATCTTGTAACTGGACTAGATAATAGATAATACAAACAGCGCAGTGATTCATAATAATGGTATGTATAAGTTACTGATATGACATCCAGACTTTATCCCTACCATGGTAAAATTGTATGTGAAAACTGTATAACAGACACTAAATGTTGCACTAAAGTGAACTAAGTTTTCCAGTCAGTTTTCCGTCAGAATGGTTTAGCTATACCAGTGAATCTAGAACTTTACAGCTACATAGATATTCTGAGACATGTAACTAGACTAGATAATACAAACAATGCAGTGATTTAATAATGGTATCTATAAGTTACTGATACGACATCCAGACTTTATTCCTACAAATTGTAACAATGTATGTGAAAACTGTATAACAGACTCTAACGTTGCACTAAGGTCAATTGATAGTTTTCCATATACTCAACAGAGAAGATATTTTTTGGGTTATTATTCAATTGTAGGCTTTATTTGATGTGGCTATAGCTATAGTGTCTTTGAAGTATGACACATGTGTATACGTGATCGCTACTTGGATTTATCATAAGTCTTAAGTGTACAATTAGATTATTAGTAGTACAAATAACGACAGCCTGAGCTTCCCAAGTCAGGCAATTAAAAAAAAAAAATCCCACTCTATGACTGCTTCTACATTTCCTTGCTGTAACTGTAACAGCAACACAACAACTTAAATTGCTTTTCTCTAATGAATATTTCAGGGTAGAGGGACTAACTGTGCCCAACATTTCTAGAACTAGTTAGTTTAGATCTATACTCTGCACACTTCTTCACTTGACTGGCTTTCTTAGCATGTTTTTTTCTTTGAAGATATCAGGGGAAATTTTATCCTATTCTGAAGTCTACCACTGTTCCATGAAACAAAAGTCATTACTTTTAGCTTTTGGCACCAGACCTCGACACACCATAAGGATACTGTACATAAAGCTTATGACAAAAGTACAATACTTTTGATGCTGCTTTCTTATTGATCTTTAGCAGAAATTCTCATTTCAATATCTAGCATTTAACAATGTCTCAAATTTTAAGAAAGATGAATACATAAACTATAATGTATGGAATGATGAATACGCCATGAAATAATTCAGGAATTAAAGGAGTAGGTGAGTGTACAATGTAACGAAGGTGCAATATTCTTTTCTCAGGATACAAAATAATAAAAAAACATGATGAATGTGTAAATTAATAATTCACACAAAACAACAAATATTTTTCTCCAGCATTATGATCAGACATTCTGCTATCCGTCATCAAAGTTAGAAGTGTAGTGTCTAGGAATTTTCCGTAGACTTCATAATGAACAACCTTATCATGCCATCTTCTCCTAGAGAAACTTCACTTGACCTCCTCTAAATCTAAAATAACAAAATAAAAACAACAAACAAACAAACACATAAACAAAAAAGACTGATAATCATGTGTTTATAGTTGTCTGGGTTTCATACACACTGTAGAGTAGATAGAAACCTAACCTCCGCCTCCCCAAGATGGAACCTCCCTTCCTCAGAATTTTTGAAAGTTAATAATTATAGTAATTAGATTACAGTGAGTTGTAACATCATGCTGTGATTGATTAAATGTTGATCAGTATGAATACTCTCATGTAGCAGAGTTTGATACAGAAAAATGGAGGGGGAAACTGAAAAATTTCCCTCTCAAACAGAGTTCTTCCCCCCCTTCCCTCCCCAACTATAGCCGTTCTTCTCCATGTATTCAGTGTTGGACGTAGGAACAGGAATTGGGCAAGGGGAAGGAGGGGTGTCAGTGTTTGAGGGTGGGGCTACACAGATTTAGATGTGTACACATGCTGTAAATTACAAACGGATAAACAAAAAAAAAATCATATCAAATCGACTCATAAATCATATATCTTATTTTCTCTTTCTGGAGTGGGGGGGGGGGAGGGGGGATGGGGAGTTGAGGGAAAAGTGGGGGGAAGACTTGTGCATCAAAGTAAAAATGGTTTAAATTGGTTGTGCTCAAGAACTACACGTGGGCACATTGGAGCATTCATCATGCAGCGTTCAGTATGGGAGAATATTGAATGCTCGTGTGATTCAGAAATTCTTATACTCAGTAATTACTATACCCACTTTCATAACAAAATGTGGACATATATTTAGCATGTGGGTATTCAGGGGTTCATTTAGGGGGAGCCAGGGTGGTGCTCGCCCTCTCCCCTCCCTTGAAGGCGTTTCGTCCCCCCTTGAAATATTTTAAACTTTCGTAAGCAAAAAAGCAAAGTTAAAATGTGAATGATGAAGATTGTAAATGATTAAATCACAAGTCCTCTACTATCTTAATTATGTACAAAAGTTATGACCCCTAAGATAGTGAAAGCTCAGTCTTGCCCCCCCCCCCCCTCCCTAGATTAATTCCAAAATGAACCCCTGAGTATTGGGGATTGGAGGGGGAAGTTAAACCAACAAACACATCCATCTCTTTATGGTCATGGCAACCAGTAGAACCATCATGAACAGCAAAAGTCATCTACTAGGCAGCTATAAGGATACTCAGCCCACTATGGTTGGAAACAACCAACCTCTCTGTATTCTAATGTGTTTATATATGAGATTAAACAATTACAATATATATGAGTTCACTCAATTATGGTGTAGATTGTGTAATAAAGTGCTTTAATTAGAGAAAACACCTATCACATAATTGTTATAGTTCACAGTCACACATATCTTAATGATATTCTGTGAGATATCTACTCCATACTGAACTCCATTAGAGTTAGCTCATTAAACCTTATTACTAATAAGTCCACAACAATTACCAACTCTACAATTAAGCAAGTATGTGTGTGAAGTTAAAACTCCCTGTAAATGCATTTATAAAACCAGATCAAACGAAGTATATATTAGAGATGATATATGGCTTACAATTAGATTGTGCAATAAAGTGTGTTTTTAGTTCACTGGCATAATGAAGCACCATAAGTGCGAACTTTCAGCGCTGTGGGACGACATCCCAACTAAATTGGTGGGGCCGCCCACATTCCAGGAACTATGAATTGAACATTATATGTTTGTGCTTGTTTTGGATTCAGTTACATGTATTTTCGGTTATGGGACTTAGTTAATTTTTAAAGTCATGTCACCTGTGTGTGTCTACATCTTGTTGTTCATTGTTGTGTTGTCCGGGCTGTGCATATAAGACTTCGTGTTTTGTGTGTGCAGTCAGTCAGTTCTCAGCTGCCATTTGTGCCATCTGATCTCGTTAGATTAAACTAGTATAATCCTGAGTCCACCTTTCGAGGGGGGGCTGTCGAGGGGAAGGCATACTGATTCTGGTGGTAGCAGCTTAATTGCTGTCACCATTGTGTGAGCCTGAAGGAGGAACTCATGAGCTTCACTGAGGGAGGCCCACAAGTGCCACTATACACTAGCAAGCTATTTACAAAATCATCTCAGGACCAAATGAATGATTTATTGGCTATTCTAATTAGGTATCAATATAGCTTGAGCAATGAAAACAGTATATGTAAAAGCTGTCTTCATCAAAGAAGCTAAAAGGCCAGAGACATTTACCAGTATCCATTTTCAATGTTAACCTAGAGCTACAAAATGTAACACTGAAGGTTAACAACATAATTATATATATATATATATATAATTGGCGAGCGAGCGAAGAGAGTGAGACACTATCAGGGGTAACACAATTGAAAATCGGGGATATTTGTTTGTTTGAAAATATGTGTGGACGTACGTGTGTCATTTTGTATTTTGACCCTCGTAACTCCAATTCCAGCACTCGTTAACTTTACAGTACAAAGCCAAACCATGATGGACAGCAAGAAATTATTTGCTCAAGTAATTATGACGTAATGATAGGGGGACAAACCCACAAAAGCTAGTACTGATGCAGAGCTGACAGCTTCGTGTTTCTCAGCCTGAAATTTCAAAATGGCACCATAAAAGGTCTTAAATGGTTGTTTTGAATTAGCACATACCTAAATTAACAATTAAGTGTAGTAATTGAGCATGACAGACAAACGGACAGAACACAAGTATTGTAATCCTTTTGCACACACGTGGTGAGGGCTAAGAATGAAAGTTCCATGAGATATAGTAGTAACTCCATACTGAATGTTGTTCATTCATACTCCTTAAGGGTGCTGGGACAACTCCCACACAAATATTCACAATAATTGGATTTTGGTTGCTAGGGAATACTAACTTTTTTCTTGGTGTTTGTAGAGCTCCAACTAAGGGTGGATCCTAAAGAGTACTGCTAATGGACTAACTAAATAAAAAGAACGGGCCTTGGGAGCTTGTTTCGTTCAAGTTACGAGCTCCTCAGCCTCAAGTATATAATCCACAACTCCTCCGCGGGTGCCGTCGCTGACGAGCTCATTCTTCGTATACTGCTACATTTGTTGATTGTCTTCAAAACCTTCGTTGTACTTTTTCTCAATTCTGCTTTGTTTTGTCTAGTTGACTGTGCTCATTTGATCCTCGCGGCAGCGCGCCCGAATTTTTTTCTTTCAAAAAAAATCGCAACGAACATTTTGTAGCTAAGGTCATAGTCAGCCTGTGTACGAAATTTGGAGTCTTTTCTACCCGTAGTTTCTGAGAAGAAACACAAAATAGACTCCAGGACTAAAAATTAGTCCACGCGATCTTTTGGCAGAGACTTGATTGCATTCAAACCACACCCACAACAGATTCAATTGATTCCGCGGGAAAGTGAGTTCCAGGTGCTCTCCAACTTTCGGGCGCCTACCTGTTAGCAAACCAGTTTTCTGGCCGCCTCTCCTTGATGATAAGCCCTACTGAAGCGAGTGTGAGGAGATTATTGTAGTCTTGTTAATAGTGTTTTTCTCGGCATGGTCAGGTAAGGGAAGCCCTTTATCAAGCTAGCTAGATGCATATTCAGTGTGTGTATGTACCTGTAATAGATTAGTGAACCATTTTTGCTGCTGGAAAACTCTACAGTTTCAGTTTGTGTACAGTTTTCTGCACTTAGCTATTCACTTCATTTGTTTATTCATCCTTACTTAGCTAGCTAGATCACAAAATATTCATCTAGCTATATTTAGCTGGCTATTTCAAAATATTTTTTATATACAATAAGTATCATTATATTATATACATTCATAAAAATTATCACTGGTCATCACAATACTGTAAAATAAAAAAAAAAGAGTGATATATCAGGAAGAAGTTTTGCACAAGAATAAAAAATTAAAATAATGGAGTCATTAGTCATGGAGTCATTAGTGAGGTATTATTTACCTGTCAAGGCTTGGAGACAATCTGGGAGCCAGTGTCTGCTCTAGGGAGAAACAATACTGATAAAGTAAGCCAAGAAATACAATATCAAACAGCTGCGCTCTTTACAACTTATAGCGGAATCACGAGGTTAAATTCTTGTGATAGAGATAAACTCATACAAGATGAAAGCCATGATTTGTGATAGCATTGAAGGAGATGTGGGACACTTGTATCATGAGCTCAAAAATGCTTATTAAGCCTCAGCTTGTATGTGCAAGAGAGTTATAGTAGTCGTCTCGTCTGTCACGCTCTGATATTGGAGATTACTAACAATTAACTGTTGATTTAGGTATGAACTTACTCAGAACGAAGATTAGGACCATTCATTGTGCTGTTGTTTTTTTTATTTCGGGCTAATTGTTGAGAAAATGCGAAGCTTTCACCACCGCGTAGGTACCAGCTTTTGTGGGTTACGCCCCCTATAGCATCACGTCACAATCACAAGAGCAAATAAAATTACCAAGTTCAAAGAAGTTAAATTTCACGTTGAATATGTATACCAGTGAGTGTTTCTGGCTAGTTTAGCATCTTCTCTTATGAAGACAGTGTTTCTATGTACCATTATCTTGCTCGAGCTATAATATTGCTTGAGCAAGATAATGGTACATAGAAATATTATTGTTGTCTGATTAAAATAACTAATAAATATTGCTCGTTCTTTTGGTCTGAGATTATATTGAAATAGCTTGGTAGCTGTGGGGTCAGAAAATTCAGCGAGTGACTCCACCCAGAGGGCGGAGCCACAGAAGCAGATACCTAACAGAGAAGCAAGCAGGAGCAGGCTGAAGAGCCTGAAAGAACTTGTTAATATAATAGAACTCATTAGCAAGTAGTTAGAGAGTTTGTGGGTGGGTGTGTGTGTGTGTGAGGGGGGGGGGGGGGAACTAATTAGTGGTAGCTCCAAGAACATTCTTGTCCAAGTGTGTGTGTGTAGCGTTTATTAGAGTTTTGTTCTAGAAACTTCCTTTTGTAGGCGTGTCCTGGCCTGTACTATTTAAGGCCAGTCCACGCAAGGTCATAGGTCAAGTCTTTTCTATCCGTTTCTGTATTCTATGTCATCATACTTGCGTATTTGAATTAAAACTTAAATCACTTGACGCTTCAGGAGGTAGCTACCTAATCATTCTATCTGGGAGTTGTGATAACTGGAACTAGTGGCAGCAAGTACCAAGGCAGCCCGGTTCCTGTTCCTACATAATCAAGCAGCCCGGAGCGCAGCCTCACAATAGCGCTGAGGGTTCGCACCTTTGGTGCTTTATTATAATACGCAGTAATAATGCAAAAATCCTAAATTTTTGAATTCATTTTGTGTACTTGCTATAATTTATATACAGGCTGTTTAAAGAAAAATAAAACAAAATACGTATATATATAATATATATATATATATATGTATATATACTAATAATAGGAACTTTTCTCATTCTAGCAGCACATGTTAATTAAAACTTAACCCAACGTTTCGACTTCTTGCCGAAGTCCTCTTCAGGGGTCAACTGAAGTTGAACTCTCCATGGTGATATATTAAACACAATGTAAGCAGCAAGATCACTGGAGGGTATGCTTACTGTTTAATATAATACTGAACGGTGATTTGCAGGCAGCACAACCAGCATCCTGGAAGCTCTAAACCCATGTCTCTGTTTAACTTGTTGTTGTCAGGTTGTTATGGACTCTTCACTCTATACCATATGAATATTGTGATGCATACACTTTACCTCACTGCTATGTATAATTCACCCTCTTATTTCTTTCTTTCTAATCCTATCCATACATCGATCTATATATTCCCAGTTGTGTACATCTTGCCTAATTCATTGCATATAAACCCTTTACCTCACGCATGCGTGAATGGATTGTGAACAGACTATATCATTGTCAGCCACTCCCCTCTCAGTTCAGATTTCCCAAGTGTTCAATAAGTTACAACAAGACTTGAGAGTGTATGGGATTTCCCTAGTGGCAGTGACTTTGGAGGGAGGAAAGTGGCCAGAGCTGAGACACCTGCGCTGCTCTACTCCATTCTACTCCTACCCATGGGTCGAGGCTACTGAACTCAGGTGTCATCTGTATCTGTGGAGCTTCCTTGATCTTTAACTCATGATTCTTACTGGCTCTGTCTACAACTCCTACCTCTTCCCCTTTAAGTCAATCTCCTCACTTCACTAAGACTATAACTGCGACTCATAAGACCAGCATAGCCACACAACTTCTCGAGGGGTCCATGTTGTTATCCCAGATTTGGTAATGGTCATCAAAATTTTGAAAATATAACTTGATAGTGTTAAGCTAGCCAAATTTCCCATCGTTGCCACAACATCAATCACAAACATAACACAAAGTGTAATGTTATACGTGTGTGCATAGGCAACAAAAAAGCAGAGGATCAGTGCATGTACTTCATTATGTTACATAAGTAGGAAAATAAGTCAAGAGCACATTAACAGTATGGAAGAAGGGGGGAAAGCCTCATGGAAAAGGTGGGCTATATAAAGAGTAAGAAAGAGAGTACTGTTAGCCATTGATACAGCTAAATTTTACTGCACAGGATATACAGTGTAAAGTCAAAGTACAGCTAGATACTATCCTGAGTGGTCATTTTCAATCAAGAAGCACTTTGGCACATATGTACACATGAACATTATCAGATATTATTCTTGCACAAGAACAGCTACAAACCCTGAATATGTGTCACCTACAATCACTATTTGAATGTCAGACAACTTACAGTCATAAAATTCATATAAGTTTAACCACTCAAGCTACAGTATTATGAAATCATCAAAATAAAACTTGAGCTTTGATTTTATTACATGTATACCCTTATAAACGCTCACCTACATGATAACATAGGAACCATGATAGTGTACGAGTGTGTATACATGTATGTATGTATGTATGTGTGTGTATGTATATACGTGTGTATGATATGTATGTATGTATGTATGTATGTATAGAGCTGGGCGATATACCGGTATTATCGTTGCACCGCGATAAAAAACTGATATTGCCTTTTTTTCAGAAAACTGTTGGGGTCGTTAAACTAATGCATAAACTTCATGCGCACGACAGATTAAAGGAACAGCCATTTCGCGGTTTGCAAACATGTCCGTAATGTACTAGCAAAGTTTTAAAAGTAGCTAGCAGTGGTTGCGAGTTAAAATTCTGTCTAAAGAAAGCCAACATAGTCTTGCCCCACGGACTAACTTTGTCTGGATAAAATTTACTTTGTTAAATATTATTTATGAAATATCATATATCGCTCTATCGCGATAATGCAGGTAAGTATCATATCGCCTGTGATTATCCAATATTGCCCAGCTCTGTGTATGTAAGTATGTATTCATGTATGTATGCATGTATGTATGTAAGTATGTATGTATGCATGTACACTCAATCCCCTCTTAACCAGGCACCATGGGACCCGAGGGTGTCTGTATCTCAGAAATGCCAGCTACAAGGGAATTTTTCCAAGCATTAAGTACAGTCCTCTTTCACTTGCAACCCTCAGTAGGCTTCTCTACAATTTTATGGAACCAGAAATAACCGGCTTGTGCTGACACAATTGGGTAATGGTGGTCAAATTAGCGAAATTGTGAGGCAAGAATTGATTAATTGAGTGGCTAACTTGTGCCCTGCCCTGTAAAGAGGCGTGCCTGTAATAGAGGTATTTGGATAAAATAGGATTGAGCGTACGTATGTATGTAATGTTTTAACAGTGCAGACCTGTGTATGTGTGTATGTAGATACAAACTAGTGTAATAAGTGTTTTCATAAGCACTCTGAATAAGTCCACAGTGAGTGCACCTTTGCTATTACAAATATATTATATATAAATTACTATATACACATACACACGCACACAATTTAGCGAGTGAGATATGGAGAAACTTTGGCGGTTGAATCAGAATTCTACAGATCAGAAATATCTCATCAGGAGTGAATTTTAGCTCACTGGCCAAGGTTCGTAAGTACAAATCTTGTTGCTATTAAATACGTATGTAATGTATTAGCACTACATTTTTTAATTAATGCTAGTATGTGTCTCACTATCATCACCCCCTGCTCACTTTCTTTCAACAGTATCTTCGGCAGATTGTACAACATAAAGAGAGAGGGCCGAGTAAATGAATAGGGTACTACTTTCTACATAACACAAATTACACGGCCGGCTGACCAAAATAGCATTTCTCCTCTCAAATTTAATATTGAGAGGACATCATGTCTGCTAAAATTTCACTTCTTATCAGAAGCCTGTATAGACATGTACTATTAAAAACAAATGGGTGCATTAATTTTTGAGTATGTGTGTGTGTTATTTGTTTATCGATATACAGGATTTCAACGAATTGCTCGTAAAGTGACTAGAGCCCAAATTTTTCCATCGCACCCTATATATTTCAGGTTGTCTAACTGTGCATTAAATGAAAATATGTATGAGTTAGTCACTAGAGTATGTATATATATAATTTACCTTGAATAAAAGGTAAAAAGCCTCTTTTCTTATTAGTGTAGGTTAAAAGTTATTCAGGAGTTCCTCACCTCTTATATTGAAGTCCAAGAGTAGCTATTAGCACACTCTTCACGGAGGAACACCGAGTCTTCTTTTAATGATACTTTTGGACATGTGTTGACCCTGTGGAGTTGGGTTTCACCTCCTACTTCACAACCCTACATACAGAGAGTCACAAGTAAAATTAGCTTAAATACAGTTCATTTAAACTCAAGATCCTTAGATTGGAGTTTGTGCTCTGCATTATTACATTCCATAACACATTCATACATTAGATATTTTGTAGCCAGCCAGGCTACTTCAGTAGTGCATAAGTAGTTGTTCAAAATTTATACCTTCATCAGGGTATATTATCAAGGGTAAAATTTCAAGGTCTAACATTTTCAAAGTTTCAGGGGGCAATCAGTGTTGAATCAGCAATTTCCGTAAAAATATGGATGAATCAGTAAGGTGGGAGGCTCTGTTCTATGGACACTCCACATATGTTAAATTCCCTTCACTAGTGTTCACCTGTCCCAAACTCCGTTCCAGTGATGAACTCCACTCTGAAGTCAAATCTCTTCTCTCTTCCCCCCCCACGACATGTCGAGACAGAGTGGCACAATTTAGGTAAATTGATAGACCAACCAGAATGACAACAGGGCACCAATTACTGTCAACACTATTTCTCATACAGTAAAGCTTAGTTAAAGAGACATCAACTGTTGAATATATTATTGTATATATTAATTTCAAAAGAAAAATGGCTTATAGTTTTCATTAAAAATTCCTCACTAGCAAGTACAATAGACCCTTTGCGGTTACGTCATTATGATTACGTCAGCCGTACTAGGAAGCCATATTGAGTGTCAATCGCTACGTGTGTACCCTCTGGACTACTGCAGATGGCTGAGCAAAATTATTCTGAATACTGAAGGCTTGGATGGAGATGCTAAAAGAAGGTATAGAGAGAAATTAGCTATTCTTGGAGACCTTACAGACCCCTACCTTACCATGATTGGCGATCAAAATAGCTTAGAATGGCAAGACTGGCCTGAAGTTCAGTATCCAGACATTTATAACTATTTGATAGCTACCCCTAGTCCTTACACAAAAGAAGATATGAAGGCTTATAAGAGTTTAGAAGGCTATAGGCAATTTGTTGATGGCTGGGTTAATAATATCAGTGTTTATTTGACAACCCGTGACAGTACCTATCTTGTAACAGCCCAGGTGAAACACTCACAGCGGCTTTCTGTCCCCCCAGCTAAAGCATGGATTGCAGCTGAAGGTAATGGTGTAGTCATCTGTGCACACTGTAATTGCATGGCTGGACTGGGAGAAGCTTGTTCTCATATTGCGGCTATTCTTTTTACTCTTGATGCCAATGTACAAGCAAGAAAGTCAATGTCATGCACATCAATGCCTTGTTCTTGGTTGCCACCATCCTTTAAAAGTGTTCCCTTTGCTCCAATATCAGACATAAAATTTTCAGCTCCTGACAAAAAGTTGAAGACCAGTTTGAAAAACACAACTCTTAGTTCAAGTGGTAGCAGTGAAGTAACTGATAATTTATCTGGTATGAATAAAAAAATAACTCCATCTTCAAATGAACTGAATGTATTCTTTGAGAAGTTATCACATACCGGAAAACCTGTTATTCTCTCTCTTGTTCCTGGTTACTCAAAGGCATATATACCACTGTACGAACAAGGAACACTTCCAAAGCCCCTAACTGATTACTGTGAGGAAGAATATTTAAACCTCTCCTATCCTGACCTTTTGATACAATGTGAACTTTGTTTTAACCAGTTGAAAATAACACCTGATCAGGCGAAAGAAGTAGAAATAAGAACTAGGAAACAGTGTGGTTCTAAGGTATGGTTTCAGCAGAGAGCAGGGAGAATTACTGCCTCAAGGATTAAATCAGCAGTTTGTACTGACATAACACAGCCATCACAGTCCTTAATCAAAACAATATGTTATCCTGAAAGCAACAAATTTAAGTCTAAGGCTACTGAGTGGGGGTGTGAACATGAAAGAATTGCTTTGCAAAAATATATAGAAGAAGCTGAATTTGATCATGCTGGATTGAAGGTGTCAATGAGCGGATTAATAATCAACACTTCTTATCCTCACATGGGTGCATCTCCTGATGGACTGATAAACTGTGATTGTTGTGGTAAGGGTGTCATTGAAATAAAATGTCCATACACGTGTGTGGATAAGTCATTTCAGGAAGCTACTAGTCAGCGAAGTTTTTTCATGGAGCTTGTAGAAGGTGAATACAGTCTAAAGAAAGACCATGCTTATTTCTATCAAATTCAGATGCAATTAAAGTTCAGTGGAAGAGTATATTGTGACTTTGTAGTATGGCGAGAACAGGAACTAATCGTACAAAGAATCTCTCTTGATCACCAGTTTATTGAATCTGCTTTGGATAGAGGTACTAATATTTTTAAGTATGCCATACTTCCAGAAATTCTAGGCAAATATTATTCTAAGTTGCCATCACAACCAGAAGCTCCCAAGGAAAACGAATCCTCAACTGCAAGCACATCTGCTCAAGAGGTGGATGAAAGTCCAAAGTTATGGTGTTATTGTCGGACTGAAGAGTCTGGAGAAATGATCCTGTGTGAGAGTGAACAATGCGAAATTGAATGGTTTCATACACATTGTCTTCGAATCACTTCTATTCCAAAGGGAAAATGGATATGTCCTGATTGTAGGAAAGAAAGGAGCACTAAACGAAGAAGAACAAAGTAATCACATTTCTTATATGCATTATATTATTCATTATTAACTGTATATTTTATGCTCACTTTAATTTTTCTGATTAAACTATTAGCTACTTGCAAATTACAATAACAATTCAAATAATGATTTTCTTTATCTGTATCATATCTGACGAAAGTTATATATGGTAAATATGATAAAATCATACATTTTCAATCAAATGGCACCACAGATTCACAGCAGTTGCATAAAGCACTGCACACAGTGACAATCTTGTCTATAGAACTATATTCTTCTCCATTGCACTTTATGAAACTAATAGGAAGTATTCCTCTCAAAATTTTATACTTCAGTCACAAGCCGATGACCCTCTCCACGTGTATTCTAACTCTTGATATTTGACGTGCTTTATCTACTTCACGCTTGCTGAGCTGCTTCTTTCCCTTTGTGAAAGGTGGAAGTTTTACTTCTGCACAGTATAGACCTGCAGCATCTTGAACATTAAATCCTCTATCTGCAAGCACAAGGTCTCCTGGTAATAACTTATCTAAAATACCGCAATTTTCTGTCAAATAACGATCCGATACACGCCCACCCCATCCTTTGGATATAAAAGTAATAGATCCTTGGGGAGCTATTCCAATTAAAAACTTGACAGTATTATGGTGTTTGTAGTTGGACCACGTTTGAGCTCTTGCCATTAATCCCTTTGGTCTTTCCATAAAAACTTCAAAACAGTCTATCACAACAACACATTTACTGAAATTTTTTCTAAACTCCCGGGGCATAGTCTGATATAGTTGCTCATGATCAGGCCACTTCACAAGGGGCTTCAACATCCAAAACATGACATCAATCCATTTCTGGAAGTACCGTGTAACAGTAGACACATGCACATTAAACAAAGAAGACAGGAGACCATTATCTGCATTAAGACGCAACTTCATCAATACCATCACAAACTGCTGAAATGCTGGAAGTACTGAACGTGAATTCGGTACATGGGGAGATATATAATCAAAAATTGCTCTAACTGTTTCTATCGATGGTAATCCAGTAAAATAACATACTTTCTTAATATCATTTAAAAAATTATCAATTGTCTTCAAGCTTTTCAGCTCCTGCTTCATTTTGAGGTTTTCTTCTCTCAATTTATCACATTCCCTTTCCAAGTCATTAACACTATTCACAGTCACATCCGTCATGACAGAACAAGAAGATTGCTCACATGAATCAGTCACATCCTCACTTACTTCTAGTTCACTACATGTCATTGAATCAGTTTGTTCTGGTAACCCATCAGCTTCTTTGTCTCGCAACATTATAGTGCTAGCTTCCAAGAAGGTATTACTAGCAGCTTCTTCGCACTGCGCTTCCAGACGTCTTTTTTTAAGCATTCCAGTAAGCTCATACCTCTCTAGTTGACACAATGCTTTTCTCTTTGCTGGACTCCTCACATACTTAAACAAAGTTGGAACATAAGCTGGAGATACTGGATCATCACTCTTCTTACCTCCTACAAAATGAGTACTGCATATCCAGGTAAACTCCGTTGGTTGCCAGTCCTTTCTATTAACTGCAGCGATCCAGCTGTTTTTTCTCTCAGGATTGACAGGAAAGCGGTAAAAGTGAAGCCCGCAGCCTTTAGAGAATCTGTTAGAACATCCCACAGCACAGCAACACTTCCCCATCCTTAAACAATCTACTTGACCTTCCTGACAACTCGCCGTTGACACTCAAAATGGCAGAGTAAATAAACGCGCAGGTCTATGACGTCAGCCGCAAAGGGTCTATACAGTTATGGTGCAACAATGAAGACCACAGAAATTTGATTCAGTGGCTAATGGGCTTGCTAGCAAAACAAAAATGAGAGAAGGGTACTAACATACTTGCCCTATGCTACTTGAGGCACTACTGAAGAAATACCAGTCTTTGAATTGACCAATACGGTTGTTCAGTTTTACACCGCTTTAGTCTAGTGCGGACAGCAACAGAGTACACTATAAGCGTACCAGTTGTGTTTTCACTCACCGGGATAAAAATCCATGAACGCCAGTAAGAGCAGACCAGAAGAGGAAATACACAGGCGTATTATCACTCTTGCTGTAGAGAACTTCTGTGGTATTAGCAACCCTTTACCATTTCTGATCTGGTGTTTTAAAATTAAACCCTTTACCAATTTCGAGTTTGAAACCTAGCACTATCGACCTTTTACCTCAGTAATCAGGAGTGTTAGAAGAGGTGGTGGTAAAGGGTATCAACACAATATGCGTGCCGTACACGCGGTGGTGGGCACAGTGAAGATTGAGCTTATTTCTGCCCTGTGTGATCTTACTAGACTGATTTACAGGCTGCGACAGCAAGTAGAGAGCGCGGTGTTGTTCAATTTTATTGAGTAAGTATGAAAACGCTAATTAGTGATATCTAAGTGATTCTTTAAGTGTTATTGGATCAGTGGATGTAGGATTGTAATTTGTACAAGTCATTGATCACCAATACTAGTGTTTGAAGTATTACCGTTGAGTTCATTACCTTGTTTCTTTGTTAATGCAGGAATGAACTAAAGAGGTTGCAGAGATGAACTTGAGATATTGCAGAGATGGAGCCAAAGTTCAGGAACTGTTGTCTGATGCATCATTTTTTTCATTTATTTGTACATGGTCATAATTATTTATTCATATTCTGGTAACAATGGATAAATTTTGAAGGTACAGGATTTGTGTAGAACAGGTTGCACAAAAAGTGCAGTTTAACTTCAGGATTGCTGCAGGAAAGGTGTGCGAAGAATAGTTGCTTTGTGTAGGAAAGGTGCATAAAAAGTGCAGTTTTTGAGTACAGGAAATCTAAAGGAAAGCTGCACATTTTCGCACAGACAGCTACCTAGAATGTACAGGAATAGTTCAGTTTTAATTCAGGAAATATGAAGGAAATGTGATATGATATATGCAGTACAAACCATATGGCATGTAAAGGAAATAGTGCAGTTTATGTCAAGGATATGTTCAGGAAATAGTGAAGGAAAGTACGCCCTATACAGTACCCGGAATGGTTACCACCAGCTCATCTGTCCTGAAGTTGGAAATGTGAAGGACATGTGATCTGTGAGATAGCTATACTTAACCTTTCCTATAGCAGGAAATTCCACTTTTCTTCCAGTGAAGGCAAGGGATTGAGATTGGGATGCTGTCGGGTGGCTCTAGGAGAAATGTGTGGAGTAGTTTGAGGGAGATTCAGCGATGTCGGGCAGGTTTGAGACCAGTGAAATCAATAGTAATTAGGAAGTCAAATGGGGAGGTGTGTGTAGGCCCAGAGGAGTCTCTCAGTCACTGGCAAGAGCATTTCAACACAGTGCTTAATGTTCGTAGCTCCTTCACAGAGAGTGTGCTAGACAGTGTCCGACAGTGCCCGGTTAGAGATGAGTTGGATTTACCTCTATCTGAAGAGGAAGTGCTTGGTGCACTGGATGCAGTTAGAGGGAACAAGAACGGAATATTGCCTGAGATGGTGAAGTGTTGTGGTGCAAACTTTTCGGAGTACTTCCTGGAGTTATTCCATCAAGTTTGGCGTGATGAGTGTGTACCCCAGGAGTGGAAGGATGTACTTATAGTCCCTATTCCAAAGATAGGAGATTTATCTTGCTGTGATAACTGGAGGGGCATAAGTTTGCTGGATGTGGGGGGGGGGGGGGGGGCTTTTCATGAAAGTGCTCCAGAAAGTGCTCCAGAAAAGGCTCCAGAAGATGGCTGAGGAGGTTTTGCCAGACTCACAGTGTGGTTTCAGGAGTGGCAGAGGCTGTATTGATATGGTGTACTGTGTGAGGCAACTTGTAGAAAAGGCCAGAGAACACAATACACAGGTATTTATGCTATTCATAGACCTAAGGAAGGCATATGATTCCATTCCTCGCCAAGCTCTTTGGCAAGTCCTTAGGAAGTATGGTGTCCCACCAACTATGGTGAGTTTGCTTAGGTCCTTGCATGAGGGGATGAAAGCTGAAGTAACCATGGATGAACAGGTTACTCCGGAGTTCGAGGTATGCAATGGCTTGAGGCAAGGGTGTGTTATCGTTCCTGCTTTGTTCAACCTCTATTTCAATCTTGTCATCAGCCAGTGGCGGGAGAAATGCAGAGATTTTGGTGTGGATATCCTGTACAAGTGTGGTGGGAAGTTGATTGGGGAAAGGACTAGAAGGCCTTGCTGCATCAAGGTGTCTAAGTTTCTCTTTGCTGATGATGCAGCTGCAGTTGGTACCAGCAGGAGGAGTATGGAGAGAGCAGCAAGTATTTTGAAGAGTGTTATCTCAAAATGGGGTCTAGTCTTGAGCATTCCCAAAACAAAGCTGTTGGTTGCTGGTGCCCCCTGCCATGAGGAGGAAGAACTGAGGCCCTGGCATCTGGACGAATGTGTGATTGAGTGTGTCCCTGATTTGAAGTACCTGGGGTCAGTAGTGAATGGTAGGGGAGGCATTATGAAGGAGGTGAAGGAGATGTGGGACTAATCGGGGGTAGGTAGCTCTTTCCCACTGCCACCAGAGAGGGGCTTGCTCAATGGACTAAGCTGAGTATGGAGGCCTGCTGCTAACACTCTACCCTCCTTAGTTAGGCGGCCCTAAGCCTATAGTTATAGAAGAGTTAAGCTATACAAAACTGAAGTTACTAATAGGTTCATGAATGAAGTGTAACTTGATGACTACAACACTTGTTGACTATGCACACACATACACACACAACTAAGTCTATTGTTCTCTTCTGTGTTGAGGACACCTCCTGAGGAGAGAATAGCTAAGGCATTCCGAGCTTTTGGAGCGCTGAAGGAGCCAGTGTTCAGGGACAAGAATTTGTCCCTGGCCACAAAGAAGCTAGTTTACAAGGCTGTCGTCCTGGCAACTCTGCTGTATGGGTCAGAGACATGGACTACCAAGCGTGATGCTGTTAGGAAGTTAGAAGTGTTCCACAACAGGTGCCTGAGGGGGATACTGGGGATTAGTGCTATGCAGCAGAGGATGGAACATATTAGCTAGCAGTGTCCAGGTTGCCAAACGATTTGGGATGGAGGAGTCCTTGGAAGACATGGTGACAGCAAGACGGTTGTGTTGGCTTGGGCATGTAGCGAGAATGAGTGAGGAAAGGATTCCTAAGAAGGTGCTGTTTGGATGGCTGTCCCAGCATCGACCGGAGGTGGCGTGACAGGGTAAGGAGGGATTTGAGGAAGTTCCACATTGATGAGAACACTTGGTTCAAGGAGTGTCAGGAGAGAGCTGTATGGCGGCGGAAGTGTAGGGACGGGCTTAGAGAGACAACCAAGGAAAGGCTAGCTGAGGGTGAGGTGAGGAGGAGTGTGAAGAGGAATGCTGCTGCTACCACAGGACAACGTCTGCTGCAGATACCATCAGGCCCTTCACATGTGATACCTGTCAGAGGTCCTTCAGGAAGAGACAGGACATTGCACGTCATCGGTGTGTGACCACCCGCCCTCGGGGTCAAGTTTTGAGGCCACCAACATGACATGACGACAATTATAATCCAGTTCTGCCACTTCGTGGCAGAAAGGCATCACCCCAAGGTGACCTTCTTTCAAGGCTCAAGGTGTGTGTGTGTGTGTGTGTGTGGTGTAGTAGCCAGCTACTCCCCCACACTTACAGAACACCCACTACCATTGTCACTTACGGTACATTGAGCTTAAATTTTGCATCATAAGATGCCAACTTCCTTCGTGCAGGTGGTGGGGTCTCCATAGAAGCTGAAGGCAATGACTCATTAGACACACACTGTTCATTATCTGACATGGTCCAATATAAATCAGTAGAAAAACCAATTTACTGGTGCCTATTAATTAGTTGGTAAAGGGTCGTCGTCCAGTGCGCGCCTTATTCGAGGTGCGCGAGTTAATAAGTTGAGACGCACTAGCAGGTAGCGGCTTATTCGAGGGCGCGAGTTATTCGGGGTGCGCGAGCTATTCAAGGAAATACGGTAGTTTGTTAGCATGTGCCTATCTTAGTTGTTTATTGTAAGCCAGCCAGACTGGTACCTCAATTCAGACTATTCATTGTTCATGTTCATTCCCACGCCACGACTCATACATACATGTGACTGTATGCACTGGGCATGCCCGGGGAAGTTGTCTATATATTGGCTCCCCCTGAGTGTGCCCCAGTAGTTGTACAAGGTCTTAATTCTCATGATCTTAACTTAGACTTAAACAGTCTATTGGGGTTGTGGGAAAGCATTAGAAAGCTTGACTAATTGTTCAACTCTGGTGGCAGTGTACCCTTGGCTCCTTCTTGCTACTCTCCTGTTACCACAGTGTGTACCAAATTACTTCTTGATTGAAGGTAACCCCTCAAGGTAGAGCAGTACTGTAAATCCTGTGAAGTTGACTTTAGCTGTGTCAATGGTCAACATACTTTCTTCTCTTTCTATCCTGCAGTTTCCTCACATTGTTTTTGTGTTGTTTTTGTGTTCTCCTTAGGTCCTCACGACTTATTCCTACTTACTATGTTAGGCTGTTTCCAGTTTTTTGTGTACTAAGTTGCTGTAATTTGTTCTAAAATGATATCTAGGAAATTGACTATAACTGGCCACCACTATTTTCGACTTATCGTGAAATCAGTACACAGCTTATGGCCTTTCATACACAATATCTAGGACATGCTTCCAAATTCAGTATGGAAAACTCTTTCTTAGCTAAATTTCACTAATAGTCCAGTGGGAAATTGTACTTTTGATGCAATATTGTGACAGAGTGGACTAAAGCATGAAACTTAGCACAGTATTTGTTGAAGGTATGTACAGCAATATTAGAAGGGGTGCCATCCAGATATACATTCCTTTACAAAAACATGTCTTACAAGAAACTTTGGTCAATATAATCGGCGATACCCGCGAATTTTTTTATTTGCGCGCCCAATACAATTATTATAGCGAAAATAAAAAAGGCGATATTACAGGCAGCTAGACTATTTAATAGAACTAGCTACCCTGATAGCTAGCCAGGTGTAGCAAGTTTCAGAGAATTTATTTCAGTAGAATAAAACCATAATATTTCGGCTTGTGGAGCCTTCTAGTGGTTACTGAACTGAATGAGACTGACTGAACAAGGAACTTTGTATAAACAGAGGATACAGAACATGAGATCATTGTGTGGTGGGGCACAGCCCCTGGGAATGTTAGTTGGTGTTGGACAATTTCTGTGACATGTGAGTTGTACTTGGGAGGTGTGAAGGTGTAGTCATAATTTAATTAGTGGCCCCACCAGAATGACTGCCACTAATTCAATTATGACTACACCTTCACACCTCCCAAGTACAACTCACCAACTAACATTCCCAGGGGCTGTGCCCACCACACAATGATCTCATGTTCTGTATCATCTGTTTATACAAAGTTCCTTGTTCAGTCACCCTCATTCAGGTCAGTAACCACTAGGTATCGCTGATTATATTGACCAAAGTTTCTTGTAAGACATATTTTTGTAAAGGAATGTATATCTGGATGGCACCCCTTCTAATATTGCTGTACATACCTTTGTGGGCTCCCACAGCAAGGAAGCCCACATTCATGAAAGGAGAAAGGAGATGGAGAGAGAAGATAGAGAAAGATAGAAGAAGAGATATATGTTGAACATTCATGTTATTTTATGTATTCATTTATTGTAGTAGTTGTATGGCGCATGTCAGACTTTGTTGTATTGTACACTTTTCCATTTATGGTCATGTTAGAGCGTGGGAACGTTTTAAGTGTTGATTGGTCATGTACCGTTGTTTGTTCATATCCTGTGGGTGGAGTCATAGTTTAGTATAAAACCATCCACTATTTTCTTTGTAAGTCAGTCTGTCCTAATATTAAATTTAAGTTCGCTTGAAGGAGATTTGCTGCGGCGGCAGACCTGGTGGCAGCGTAAGTAACAGGCTGTTCATCAGTAGTGCGAGGTTGTCACGACTGTTCCTCGGAGCTTAGGGCGACCCCACAATTGGTGGCAGCGGTGGGATCCGCAGGAGGAAGGCATTCCACCCGGAGACCTCAAGAATCCAGTGTGAAGACATTCACGTAGTCAACTATCTGTTGGGAGACATCCCACACTCTACCCGGAGGAAGACATTCCTTTCGTACCGCCGAGGACACTCGCGGAAACCATCCCAAGAACTCCCGTGCTACGGCTAAGGGAGCTAGTGGAACTCAAGCCAGCTTGCTACGGCAGTGAAGGCAAACGAGTGAACTTGCTACGGCAGAGCGCACAGTCTTCGGACAAAACCAGCAGCGGAGGCCATTTTGCCCACGTGTAGTTTCTCGAGTCGTGTGAACTTTGATTGTGGTGTGGTGTGAAATTTTTTTGAATTGTAACTTTGATTGTGGTGTGGTGTGAAAAAAAATTTTTTTTGAATTGTAACCGAGTTGAATATATTTATTTCTAATTCATTGTGTTTGGTGTCCTCCACGTATTTATTTTTGTTAACAGTTATTGCTTTGTGTCTGTAGGTCTCTGGCAGAGGTTCAGTTCGCTGGCTCATGTCAGACCCAGGACAAGTGGGGGAAAGGAAGAGAACGGTCACTAAACGGTTGCCCGTGGTCACTGCCGGTGATCAACCTTATCGTCCCTCATACAGGCCGACTGCCTCTGAGCGGTCCCCCTACCCTACGCGCCCTGCGGACGTGTTATATACTGAGGAGGCGGTCTCTGGGGAGGAAGGTGAGGTGGATCCTGTGGAAGAGGAGGTAGTGGCTAGAAGGGAGGTAGCTGTGGCTGGGCGGAAGAAGATGGCTAAGAGGTCGGAGGAAGTAGATTTTGCGGCCTTGATGAAATTGATGCTTGAGAGAGATGAGCAATGGAGAGAGAGGGATGAGAGAAGGAGGCAAGATAATGAAGAGCGTAGGAGAGAAGAAGAGGCTGATAGGCAGAGGCGTAGAGAAGTAGAAGATGCAAGGAAAAGGGATGAATATCAGTGGAGAAAGGAGGAAGAGGAAAGGAGGAGAGCTAGAAGAGAGGAGGAGGATAGGACCCGGGAGAAAAGGGAACTTATGCAGGAGAAGTTGAAAGGTTTGGGGAGTTATAAAGATGGGAGTGAGTTAGGTGCTTATATGGAGAAGTTTGAACGTATCATGCGGGAAAGTAAGGTGGAGGAGAAGGACTGGGCAGAAAGGCTATATCCTAGATTGCCAGAAAGGCTATGTGTGAGAGTTGCGCAGGTGCGTGACGATGGACAGGAGTATGGTGAGGTGAAACGGGTTTTATTGAAGGCAGCTGGGGAGACAGCAATTAGTTATGGTAACCAGCTATTTGAGGCAAACAGTGAGACCTTTAAGAGTATGAGTGCTAATAACATAGTAGAGTGGATGCAGAGGACGGTGAAAGGGACATGTCAGGGATGTAAAACTCTTGATGATTGTGTTCTGGCCATTGCCTTGGCGCTGACCAGAAGGGTGTTGCCTCAAAGCGGGAAAATGTTCCTTGAGAATAGGACAATTAAGTGTTGGGGGGAGTACAGAGAAGCCCTAGAAGATTGGATGGCGGGTAGACAGAGAGGGAATTATTTCAAGCCCTTGGGCAGTAGTATTGTTGAGAGTAACAGAAGTTATAAGGGGAAAGATAGTAGTTTTGGGAATGCGAGTGGAGGTGAAAGATTTAGTGGTGTTGGGGAGAGAGTGAGTAGTGAAAGGAATAGTAGCTACGTCACATGCTATAATTGCGGAGAGAAAGGCCATAGGGCTAGTGAGTGTCGAAAAAGTAGTGTGAGACCTAGCGGGGGTGGGTATGTGCCTAGGGTTGTCACGTGCTACAATTGTGGTAAAGTAGGACATAGAAGTCCAGAGTGCACTGTAAAGAAGGGTGCGGTTGTGGTAAAGAAAGAGGATGTGCCGAGAAAAATGTCGGTGTTGATAAATGAAAGTAAATCGGGGAAGTCTGGGAATGTGGCTATAGGTTTAGTCAATGGGGTGAGAACTGAGGTTCTCATTGATTCGGGGGCGGAGTTGGGTTCCGTGCCTAAGGCCTTAGTGCCTGAGCAGGTTGTGTTATGTGGGGATGTGTTGGTTAAGGGTTATGGTAGTAGTGAAAAATGTTGTCGTAGTTTCATGAGTGAGTTTGTGGTTGGTGGATACCGAAAGGTAGTTAGGGCAATAGTAGATGAAAGTGAGTTGCCCGGGGTTTCTTGTATTGTTCCTTTCTCAGTAACTAATGGGGAAGAAGTGGAGGCGTATAAGTGTGCTATCCAGGATTACGTATCCGGGGAGCAAGTGAAAATGAATGTTCTGACCAGGCGTATGGTTAGGGAGGAGAAAGAATTAGATAGGTGTGAGGAGAATGTGGGGGCGAAGGATTTGTGGTGTGTGGTTGCTCCTGAGAGTGGGAGTAGTCATGAGCTGGAAACGGCTGAGGAAGTGAGTAGCCAGCCCAACCCCTTAATTATGCCTGAAGCTGTGAGTAAGGTGGGGGAGGGTCATGGGGTGGATGAGGCGGAGGTGACACTGATGCCAGATAAACCCCAGGCGAAAGCTAGTGAGCTGAGTAGTGTAGCAGAGAGTGTGAGTGAGCATGATGAGGGTGAGGAGGGTAGTCCGACCTCCTTTGAGGATATGTCACAGTTGAGTGGCGAGGAAGCCAAGCTATGTGAGCTGGCTAGTGAAATTGGCCCGGTGAGGGAAGGGTCAGATGGGGTGGAGTTTAGGGAAGAGTTATCGAAAGATGAGAGCCTGAAAGATTGGCGTGAGTTGGGTGAGAGGTGTGAAAGAGGGTTTAAATGGAAGAAGAATGTATTAGTAAAGGAAATGTATGTTACTTGGGAGCAGTTTCGTGATGTATTGGTGTTACCCAAGAGTTATCGTGCTAGAGTGTTGGAGTTAGGCCATGAGAGGAACGGTCATTTGGGGGCGGAGAAGGTGAATAGTATGATTAGTCGGTATTTTGTTTGGCCTGGAATGGCAAAAGATATTGTGAACCATTGTGCGAGTTGTGTGATTTGTCAGAGGCGTAGTAAACATAAGCCAAGGCGTGCTCCAGCAGTGGAGAGGCCAGTGCTGACTGAACCCTTTGAATCTGTAGCTATAGATCTTGTGGGTCCTTTGCCGAAGGGTAAGGGCGGTTGCAGGTATCTTCTCACCTATGTATGCCTAGCCACTAGGTGGCCGGAGGCGGTACCCCTCAGGAGTATAACGGCTACGGCCGTCGTTGAAGGATTGTGGTCCATCTTTTCTCGGACCTCGATCCCTGAGAGAATTTTGAGTGACCAAGGAAGTCAGTTCTGTGGTAGGGTAGTGAAACAGCTATGTGAAATGTTGGGGATCCAGAAGGTGAGGACGTCCCCTTACCATCCTGAGTGCAATGGCGCTGTAGAGCGCATGCACGGCACATTTAAGGCCATTTTGGGTAAGTGCATGAGTGATGGAGTCGACTGGGTTGGCCAGATTAGTTTTGTCTTGTTTGTATTGAGGCAAATGCCTCACTCGGACTCGGGATTTAGTCCCTTTGACCTTGTGTATGGGTTTCATGTTAGGACACCGTTAGATGCCCTGTATCATGGGTTATATGAGAGTGAAAGTGATAAGTTAGGTGTGTGCGAGTGGGTAATGACAGTTGCTGAAAGATTAGAGAGGATGCGTGATAGTGCTGCTCTGAGAAGTGTGAAGGGGCGTGAGTCCCGTTTGTTATATTTGAATCGGGGTACAAAGTTAAGAGTGTTTAAGGAGGGGGAGCTGGTTTTGTATCGAGTACCCGGTATGTCCTGCAAGTTGGCCGATAGTTGGGAAGGGCCATATAAAGTATTGGAGAGAAAGGGAGATGTTAATTATAGAATTGGGAAGATTGGTGTAGAGAAGCACTCGAAGGTTGTGCACGTGAATTGTTTAAAGGTGTTTCGTGAGAGATTTATGATTAAGAGGCTTGATTTAGTGTTAGAGGAGCAGTGTGAGAAGGGAAGTGTTTTGAATGGAATTTGTGATGGGTATAATGAGTTGGAGATGAATTGTGTTTTGGATGAATTTAATGATATATTTTCTGAGGTGCCAGGCAGTACTGAGAGGGTGATAATGTCTATAGATACGGGTGGGAGTGAACCCATTAGGCAGGCACCGTATTCTGTCCCTCTGGGGATAAGGGACAAAGTGAGAGAGGAACTGTTGAGTTTAGAGAAGAATGGTATTATCGAGAGAAGCGATGGTTGTTGGGCTTCTCCTTTAGTTCCGGTAAGGAAACCGTGTGGTGGCATTAGGCTTTGTGTCGATTATCGCAAGTTGAATGGAATGACGGTCAGAGAGCCTTATTATATTCCAAGTTTGGAAGAGATGCTGGAGAAAGTTGGGCATGGGAAGGTATTGTCCAAGGTGGACCTTGCCAAAGGTTTCCACCAGGTGTTGGTAAGAGAGGAGGACAGGGACAAAACAAGCTTCGTATGTCCCTTTGGGAAGTTCAGGTTTGTCCGGATGCCGTTTGGGCTAACCAATGCTCCTTCGGTATTCCAGAGGCTAATGGACAATGTGTTAGTTGATTGTAATGAATTCGCCAAGGTATATATAGACGATATTTTGATTGTATCTGAGAGTTGGGAGGAACATTTGGTGCACGTGAGAAGAGTGTTGAGGACGCTGAGAGAGGCGGGGCTTACTTGTAAAAGGAGCAAGTGTAGTTTTGGAAGGAGGAGTTTGGAATTCCTGGGACACCTTGTTGGTGGTGGCGCGATCAGTGTGCCGGCAGCCAGGGTAGGGGTCATTAGGAACCATCCATTACCTAAGACCCGGAGGCAGCTTCGTGCCTTTTTGGGACTGGTGGGGTTTTATCGCCGCTTTATCGCGGGCTTCCATAGGTGGTCATCCGTTCTGACACCCCACACGTCTGTGGCTATGGCAGGTGAGTTACGGTGGACGGAGCCGATGTTGGAGGCTTTCCGTGAGTTGTGCAATTCGTTATGTGATTCTGTTTCATTGTGTGTATCGTGTGCATCTGATTCGTTTATTTTGGAGTGTGATGCGTGTGGAACGGGTATTGGAGCTGTGTTGTCTGTTGTGCGTGAAGATGTTCGTTTGCCTGTTGCCTTCTTTTCACGGCAGTTGCATGGTGCACAGTGTCGATATAGTGCCCAAGAGCTAGAGGGATTGGCTGTATTTGAGAGCATCAAGCATTTTGCGTATTTTCTTTATGGACGAAGATTTGTTCTGTATACTGACCACCGTGGGTTGGTCAATTTGATGTCTAAGAAGCAAGAAAATCGTAGACTGTATGGGTGGGCATTGAAATTGTCCGAGTTTGATTTTGAAGTTGTATACAGGCCGGGTAGTCAGAATACTGTCCCGGATTCGCTGAGTAGATGCCATGGTTATCGTGGCGAGCACCTTTCGTCGGAGGGGGGTGATGTGGGCTCCCACAGCAAGGAAGCCCACATTCATGAAAGGAGAAAGGAGATGGAGAGAGAAGATAGAGAAAGATAGAAGAAGAGATATATGTTGAACATTCATGTTATTTTATGTATTCATTTATTGTAGTAGTTGTATGGCGCATGTCAGACTTTGTTGTATTGTACACTTTTCCATTTATGGTCATGTTAGAGCGTGGGAACGTTTTAAGTGTTGATTGGTCATGTACCGTTGTTTGTTCATATCCTGTGGGTGGAGTCATAGTTTAGTATAAAACCATCCACTATTTTCTTTGTAAGTCAGTCTGTCCTAATATTAAATTTAAGTTCGCTTGAAGGAGATTTGCTGCGGCGGCAGACCTGGTGGCAGCGTAAGTAACAGGCTGTTCATCAGTAGTGCGAGGTTGTCACGACTGTTCCTCGGAGCTTAGGGCGACCCCACAACCTTCAACGAACACTGTGCTAAGTTTCATGATTTGGTCCACTCTGTCACAATATTGCATCAAAAGTAATTTCCCACTGGACTAAAAGTGAAAATTACTCATATCAAGTTTAAATTTATAGGGAATCTAAGTTGCTCTCATATTTTTGGAGTACTCACCAACTCACACATCTCATCACACACATCTCACCCCCCACACACATCTCATCTTACACACACATCTCACCCCACACACACATCTCACCCCCCACACACGTCTCACCCCCCACACACATCTCACCTGTAGTCCGACTGCTTGAGTTCCGCTCTGTTGTAGTAGACGAGTCTGCCAGGATGCCAGCGATGGAGGGGAAAGTCCTTGTAGTCTTGTTCAGATGCAATGTCCGCTTCCATTTCCTCCCGACAGATAGTCCATGCATCACTGGGGTGAATACCAAATTCATGGCTGGACTCCTCTTCCTGGACACCTGATAACACACAAACACACTATTGTCATACATGTGCACTCACACACAAACACACACTATTGTAATACATGTGCACTCACACACAAACACACTATTGTAATACATGTGCACTCACACACAAACACACTATTGTCATACATGTGCACTCACACACAAACACACACTATTGTAATACATGTGCACTCACACACAAACACACTATTGTAATACATGTGCACTCACACACAAACACACTATTGTCATACATGTGCACTCACACACAAACACACACTATTGTAATACATGTGCACTCACACACAAACACACTATTGTAATACATGTGCACTCACACACAAACACACTATTGTAATACATGTGCACTCACACACAAACACACTATTGTAATACATGTGCACTCACACACAAACACACTATTGTAATACATGTGCACTCACACACAAACACACTATCACATGTGTCTATGCTTCAAAATACAGGAGGAAAAACTGTTGCGTACTCTTTAATTAGCTAGAATTCACTATCACATGTGTCTATGCTTCAAAATACAGGAGGGGAACTTTTTTAATTAGCTAGAATTCACTATCACATGTGTCTATGCTTCAAAATACAGGAGGAAAAACTGTTGCGTACTTTTTTAATTAGCTAGAATTCACTATCACATGTGTCTATGCTTCAAAATACAGGAGGAAAAACTGTTGCGTACTCTTTAATTAGCTAGAATTCACTAACACATGTGTAAAATACAGGAAGAAAAGCTGTTGTGTAAGCTAGAATTCACTAACACATGTGTCTACGCTTCAAACTACAGGAGGCAAAAACTGTTGCGTACTCTTTAATTAGCTAGAATTCACTAACACATGTGTCTATGCTTCAAAATATAGGAGGGATGCGCATTCTTTAATTAGCTGGAATTCATAATAATAATGATAATAATAGTTATTATAATTACTATTATTATATAACAATTATTATTATAATAATAATAGCAATAACAAAGGTATAATAATAATATATTAAAATATTAGTTATAATAATAATAATAATAATGAATAATAATAATAATAATAATAAACCACAATAACATAACAATATAATTATAGTAGTAATTGGGCGAGTGAAACAAGACTCACTAACGAGTCTCAATTGAGATTTTGGTATACGTGTATATATATTTGGCAAAGTTCAAAGAGATCAATGCGTGTCCACGCCCAGGAGGCTACTTTAAAATGTAAATATTAGCACAGGTGCAAGACATTTAGGAGAAAAGACTTCAAAATAATGCTAGGGGAAAAGTGTCAAAGAGCTTCAAAGACAGAAGAGGGCAGTCTTTCACAGTTAGGTCTTACAAACTTAAAGTAAATTGACACTTTCTCACCTAAAGGGGGTCTGAAAAAAAGCTAAGCAAAAATGTGAAAAAATCTTAGTTGTCGCCGAGAATTCGAACCCAGGGTTACTGGCTTTAGCCACCAGTGCTACGACAACCCTCGACTTGCAAGACTCTAATTAATAATATTGTAATATGAGACTCGAATCCCCTGCGACAACTAAGATTTTTTCACATTTTTCCTTTGCTTTTTTCCAGACCCCTTTAGGTGAGAAAGTGTCAATCTAGTTTTTATGAAGGGTCAGAACTTAATAATTGTGATGTTAAAGCCTTTTTAATCCACAAATTATGGCTCCTCTCCGGAGGGGGAAGTGTTTCCAGTCGACACCGAAAAGGTGTTCTGACGACACATAATTGGTGGTCTGTTGAGTACGAGACTGCAGCAAGTGGTACTACTCAACAGTATAAAAGAAAAATGTGAGAGTCTTGGAAGTCATGGGTTGTCGTAACTCAGTGGTTAGAGCACGGGTGGCTAAAGCCACAACTAAGATTTTTTCACATTTTTCCTTTGCTTTTTTCCAGACCCCTTTAGGTGAGAAAGTGTCAATCTAGTTTTTATGAAGGGTCAGAACGTGATAATTGTGGAACTTAAAGTAGTTCATTTACATTCTATTAGTGGTGGTGCTAAGTTACCTCTGTTAATGCGCTGTTTGTCACAGCTCACTCACAATTTGTGTTGAAGCACATCACTAGTTATATTGTTTTATTACTAATACTGTAATTGTTGTGTTGTTATCATTGTTATTACTATGGTAATGGCAACAAGAATAATTATAAAATGTAAAACAAACACTGACAACAAAATAATTCCCATCTATAAGTGCTGTCTGAGCTATGTTTTTACCTTTACCAAGTAACAAATATTTCTTTTCCACTCATTGCCACCAATAAAAAGCAGGATTTCTGGTAGTTTATTTATTAGCTTTCGTAGTAGATTATAACTATAAATAGTCAAAACGTTTCGACCCGTAGGTCTTCATCAGTTGACAAAAAACACAATACTAAAAATGGATAGTACTAATGTCGTTACCAAGAAATTGGATGTGGAGAAACTAATAGTTTACATGGAGTCCGGGCATGCGCGCTCGCCGTGCGCGAGATTTTCGCGAATTTAGTCCGTTGGGTCCGGTTTCCGGTCCGTGTTTTAGTCTGACCCGAAAACTGTGCGGAGTTTTGATAACGCAGTGTATGTACCGTATTGAAATTTAGGAAGACGCGGCTTCGAAAAACCTCGGAACGCGTTAGAATTTATTAGTTTGCTCTTGCGTTACAAAGCTTCAATTCCATGGCGGATCCTACAGGTGAGCTAGCGTTAGGTGTCGCTTAAAGACTTCCGTTAGAGAAGACAAATTCACGCTAACTATTTTTGTATTAATATTTCAACTTCAGCACCTGCTCCTGGAGCACCTCCTCCTGGACCATCCTATCCCCCACAGCAAGCAGCTTACCCAGCTGAGCAGCCAGGTCAAGCAGCTTATCCTCCTCAACAGCAATTCCCTCAAGCTACTTATCCTGATGGAGCCCAGCAACAACCTCCTCCTGGAGCTCCACCACCTGCTGCCGCTTACCCTCCTCAACAAGCGGCGGCTCCATACCCTGCTCAGACCCAGCCCCAGCCCCAGCCTGCTGTGGCCTATCCCCCTCAGCAGGCACCCCAGGGTGCTTATCCCCCACAGCAACAAGGTTATCCTCAACCTCAACCAGGATATGCAGCCAATCCCTATCCACAGCAAGGTATGGTATGCATGCGTGTGTTTTATTATCTCTGATTATTTTTCTTCAAAATTTAAGCCAGAGTACCTGGTGATGCTATACAGTGTGCTAAGTGCCTAGGCCTAGTACCTGGGATATCTGAGTATTCAAATCTACCCGACTTAATCACGGGTTAATGTCAAGACAAGATTAATAGTAGGATGGAGTGTTTATATTGCCAGGCATGAGAAATAGCCAAAATAAACATATGATTATAATTATAAAAGATTAAACAATAGAGGGGATGTTTGTTATGTGTGACTAAGTGTTA
>WLWD01001407.1_pt1:40000-121527 | contig 121527 bp, 82 predicted proteins | sample 6712731 | NCBI WGS metagenome assembly WLWD01 (sample SAMN12718690, study PRJNA576275) | sponge metagenome | isolation source: marine sponge | host: Mycale hentscheli | place: New Zealand: South Island, Marlborough, Capsize Point | collected 2014-11-01
TAGAAAGTGATGAAGGTGATAACTTCAAACATTAATTAGCATAATCTTGTGGGGGGGGGGGGCTTTTCTATGTATCTATGCTTGTTTTCTTCTTGAATCTGATTTGACCACCTGCTTTCTACTTTCACTCATCCCTTATTTCAACTATCGAATTTTGTTGAACGAAGCTTGAATTTTTGTTGGAATAGCCTGCAACACTTTCACGTTAAAAATGTTTTAAGGGTGCTGGCACATAGCAACGCGCGTGCACTGTTAATTGAGTTCCCAGACCACGAGTTGTAGTTCGTGGCTAGCCTAAAAAAACACTCGCACGGAATTCCCGGTATACAGTTCGTCCAGCTTAAAGAGTAGAAAGTTCTGTTTTTTGTTAATTGTTCTTTGAATGTATACATGTGCAGTCAGATTGATGTCAGGAAGCTGAAACTTCACACACACACAAATTAATATATATTGAAATTGATTATGTTTTAAAAAATTGTGGTTTGTGGTCACAACTGTGGTAATAGATAGAAGAAGTGACCCTATAAATGGAGGATATTTTTGATGTTTTTAAGCCAGAAAAAGAGTAAATTGAATTCGAGTGTCTAAAGATTTTGCAGACTGAATCTATGGCTCATTAATTTGATTTGTACCAAATTTTTATATTTTAATACTATTTTACTTATTTTTAATTTCATTTTTTATAAAAAACTGAACTCCCCAAATGCTTTAAGCTGGTAATTTTGCAATTTTGAAGTAAGTGTCTTGGGAATTTAATATAAAATACCTAAATAGTTGTATTTTAATCCATATGAATTTGAAACCCCTATCTTGAAAATTAAGGGAAATAAAAATGCTTTTGTGAGAGTGTTAGTATTTTTGGTGTAAGTTGTGACGTTTGCGGAAGCTCTATCTCAATGACGACGTATTTGTGATGTCAGAGTGTTGCGCTTGCGCATTTGTGAACTAAACCAGGGGATGTTGGACACGTAACCGAGCCACGCAAACAATCAATTAACTTTGGCGCCAAAAACCGCGAAGCAGGTGGACACAAACGGTCTCTGAGCTATAACTTGTATGTAGTGTACTAGTCTGAGACAGTCATTTCGAATAACATCCTTCTATTATACTTGCAGGGGAATGAAGCTGTACTTGTGAAGCCATTGGTGCAGCTTAAAACTCTGTCTCAACCATGACCAACTCCACCCTGACTGGTACCAGCTCCGACAATTCCACCAACCTTGTATTGAGACTCCGCTGCGTATAGACTCCATCATCATCACTTCAGTTCTTTCCATCGGGATTGCTACCGCTATACTCTTCAGCCCTATCGCCTACAAGTCTAAATCTTCTTATTATTGTTTACAAATGGGCTCTTTTTAAGAGCTGTCACAAGTTAATTGATTATCTTACCAAATAAATTGCGCGTTCGCGGAGCTCAACGTTATGGGGGGCGGGGTGAAATTGCAATCAGTTGTCAACTTGAAAATAAAAATTGATATTTCGTGGAACTGGATTACTGAATTGAATCCAAATTTTGCGCACAAGCAAAATACCCCCCTTAGAATAAAGTTACAGAGAGTTTTTTTAGAATAACGCACGAGTAAAACGGCATGAAATTTTACTGTTTACAAAAAAAAAGAATATAGATATTAGAAATATGGCTCTGTAATGTTGTGAAGAAGCCCTCAGGCTACCTCTGGGAAAAAAATGAGCGCAGTAGCTCTTTCGGCCGCTTCGAAATAACTCTGAATAGTAGCCAGTGTGCAGAGCTGTATATCCGTCCCAGGCGGGTCTTCATTCTTCAAATTTGGCTTGCTGGAGTCCTCTATTGGTGCTCATTCCACCTGTAACAACAAAGTAAGCCCACAGTACACAGAAAAAGAAATATAAAGACATAGCAAAAACAGTCAATTTGCGGTTACGCTCCTCGGTTTCCGGTGGCAGGGGCACCCTTAAATAAGGGAAGTTCCCGAATAGGAGCTGCCGTGTGAGGGCGCGGCTCAAGTTTAACTACGAGTTGTGACGTAGGACGGACGAATTTGTGACGTCAAAAAAAATGGCGCTTAATGTATGGAATGTCTATGGAGATAGCGTAGTTCTTATACTTATGCTGTTTTATATGACTTAGTTTCGAGTGGATTGGGATCTAACAACACAAAAAAGGTATGGCTAAGCTTATTGTGATTGCAACTAGTCTAAGTTTTGAGATCTGTACTTTCTACTCTTTAAGCTGGACGAACTGTAGTTAGCGATCTTACTGATCTATTCTTACGCAATCCCTTGTGGTCTGTTATATATCTGGATCCTGGGTTTTATTTCAGGGCTGGTTTTATTCTGGCAGGTCTCTCTTTGGTGGTGGGTTATCAAGTTGTGGCCAATGGCTAGTAGAAGAGTCAGAGGAACAAAGAGGAAACAGCAACTTCTTGCTGCTAGGCACGAGAAAAGATGTAATCCCAGTAGAAGTTGATACACACAAAAAAATAGTTCTAGCTACCTTAGCTACTTGTACACCAACTAACAATACACTGTCTGTCATCTGACAAAATTACTGGCAAAATCCTAAATATTCAATTGCACATCTGAGGAATTATTGACTCCTGCCTGTTGTAGTACATAATGTATGTCCACTGTATAGGATAGCCTGCAAAACTTAAGAAACATATAAAAGTAGGCCATAGCAACATAATTGATTTAGTTAATTGATTTGCGTGGGTGCATGCGTAGGCGGTGCGTAGGCGGTAGCACCCTTAAGAAGCCTGTAGGAGTTGCTGTAGAGATGTCACTGGCCATTACTTTCTTGTAGAAATACAGCTTGGGTATTTACTAGTAGAGGATCATATTCTCATGTGTCCTAGCTGGAGTTAATATGCCTGTATTATAGCTATCATCCACCTCTCTGTCTCCACAGTGTAGATGAACAATAGCAACCTTTGAAATTAATAATAAATATATTTCTGGGTATTTTTAGAACTGAACTTGAGAGGGGTCAAGTCAACATTTTTTAAATTTCCGGGGGGAGGGGGGGTTTCATTTTCATGACGGTCATAATAATTTTCAGGGTATGGAGCAAAGTATCTCCCCCCGAAAGGGTCTAAATAATCCCAGATTTTATTATTACCGTATTACATAGTGTAGTTCCAATGACATCCAAATATTTATAGGGTGGTGGGTGAAGGGATCTAGAAACTCGAATTGCCCATAATTCTTTGCACTGTTAAGATGCACTAAATAGGACTTGTGAGATAATTTGTAATTTGCTGCATGTGTATACATTTCAAAGGTTATCTAGGACACCCCCAAAGTAAAACTTTCCATGTATTTCCTAAATCTGAACTTGGAAATTTGTTTAGTATGATGAAGCTTCGAGCCTCTACTGTCAGAGAAATAGCAGCATAGGTTTTTATTTGATGTATTCGTATAAGTAAATAGAAAACCCCCGAAGTAAAACTCCCAAGTTACTATGAGTCAAATGGAAAGTGTCATCCGTATTTTTATCGGCAAACTTGTGACCGTTAATACCAAAAGCTAACATAATATATAAATTTAAGCTGTGTACTGCCCGTAGTGTAGCTCATCAAAGGTAAATTATTGGATGTGATGTAATTGGTCATGCAATTGGAAAGTGAATTGTTATTCTTACTCTAGCATTTCTCATCAAACTAACTCAGATTATATACATTAGCGTGTGTGTGTGTGTTTGCGTGTTAAGCAAATTTTTGCTGCAAACTCCACACCCAATAAACAGTTGACGTTCTTTAATTATAGTTTGCTAGGCAGTGTGTTATTAATGTTCACATGTGTTGTGGTCGTGCCGAGATGGTAGGCTGCCACCTGAGTTACTCCAGGCCTCGCAGTGATTTAAGGTGAGATCACCACCGGGCGCACTTGATATCAACTAATATTTCAAGTAACAAGAGAATGGAACAACTGAACAAAACCAGGAAATGAACTGAGTTATATATAATGACATGACGACCAGTACCACACGAGAAATGTTAGTGGTTCTGAAAGGACGACGACACTGTACCACACGGCAAACTATGTTGGGCTTGCACGACAACATGACTGAAGTGTATCATGTCAGACTTCCCCCCTCCTCCTCCCCCCTGGAGAGCTAAGTAATGTGATAGGTTTGTGTTCTAAAGACTTGTGCTTAATTTTATCAATTCTAATTAAGCACCATATAGCCGAACAACTTGACAAATTGTTTTTAATTAGTGCGATATTATTGGCGAGCGAGCGATACACTATCAGGGGTAACACAATTGAAAATCTGGGATATTTGTTTGTTTATATATAATGTAGACATTATGTATGTCATTTTGTACTTTGACCCTCACATTTTTTTTGTTTGCTATGTCGTCTACCCCTTCCCATACTTCCACTGAACAGAATCGATTGAACAGAATTTAATAAATTATTTCCTTGTATGATATGGGATTGCTACAATCGATCCCAGTACAAGGAAATTAATTGTTTGCCCCTTTGTACTGGGTTGTTTCTAAATGCCACAAGACACACTTAGGTTTAAAAAATTACCATAAGACTCAACACTGTGCAGTTTTTCAAGTCGCAAAATGTTATGGCGAAAAGTTACTATGGTGTTGAGACCCTTTACCAGAAGTAATTTTTAAAAACTCTGCCGTTTAGAGTAGCTGAGTGTGAGTGCTTGTTATACCTACTGGTAACTCAAATAGTCAAAATTAGAGACTGCAGACAATACCAGTACTTGGGAAGTTGAGGTAAGAAAGTAGTTCTGTGTTTGTTAGCTAAAGTGTGGTCACAACGGCTGCATACTTATACTTTAACCTAGGACTGATAAATTATTTTGAAGTGCTTTGTACACAGGCTCGCTCGCCATGTGTACTCAAGCACATCACTAGTATATATACTGGTGATGTGCTTGAGCACAAAGGACAAGCAGGTCTGTGCACAAATGAAACACTTCAAAAGAATCTATCAGTCCATTTCTAAAAGTACTCGATTTCCTGAGTACTGGTATTTTCTGTAGTATGCCATTCTGACTATCTGAATTACCTGTAGCTTTTGACAACAAGCACTCACGGACTAACAAAAGGCGGAGTTTTTATTACATCTGGTAGAGGGTCTCAATACCATAGTAACCATTTGCCAACATTTTGCAACTTAAAAACAACAACAACAACAAGATCTAAAGAAATACTGCACAGTATTGAGTCTAACACTAAGTTTTTAAGACCTAAGTATGTCTTGTGTCATTCAGAGATAACCTAAGACAGAGGGGTACATAATAAATTTCCTTGAATGATACGGGATCGCTAAAAGGAAAGATTCTGTATAGTGGAGGTATGGGAAGGGATAGACCACGAAGCAAACACAAAAACGTGAGGGTCAAAGCACAAAATGACATACGTACATCCACACATGTATAAACAAACAAATATCCCCGATTTTCAATTGTGTTACCCCTGAGAGTGTCTCACTTGCCAATAATGATACCATGACGTGAAAACTTGAAATACAACTTTTTTTATCGTGTGCCAACTGTCTTGAATTGCGCTTTGAATTTTTTTGCGGGTGCAGTTAAAACTCAAAAACTTACCAGAGTTCTATTTCTATTTGAGTTAGTGCCGATGGTTAGGAAGAAGTGCTAAATACAGCACCTAATGCATGGTCTAATCATGTTTGGACAGTTCAAATCTCCACCCACCTCCCTCCCTCTCGCAAAAAGAATAAAAATAAATAAAACCTCTGAAAAGCCGTTATAAGTGAAACTTCTCTCCAGAGGTTAGTAAGAGCAAGTTTTTTACCCTTGTAGAGAGTTTATCTGCTTTCAAGGGTTATTTTGTTAGAGGTAATTTGCTTACAAAGTTCCTTTGTAGAAGGTTACACTGTATTTCAGAGGGAAAGACAACTGTAGTATTGCCCGTGACTACAACTTTACTCTTTTGCTTGGTTGTTGCCACTGCTAGTTGTTGTTGTTTTTATTGTTGTTGGTGTGATATACTCAGTAAGTGCAGTAGAAGCATGTGTTATATACAGTCTCTCTCATTTCCAGGCCCAAGATGCCAGCAGGAGAGGAAATGATGCCCACGCCAGGAACCAGACCCAAACATCCTACATCCTATCCTCAGTGGCACTTGGTTTAGTCGTTGCATTCTGGCTGATAGTCATTATCACTTCTGCTGTGCGCCAACAGTAGTCCCTGGTCTGCACGCATATCTTTCCTACTGACTTTAGGAGGAAAATGATCCTACTACTTTTTTTTATGATGTATTTGATGCTGTCTTGGTGTGTTTTAGAGCACTGTAATTTGTACTATATACATGGTTTCTGCCTAATGAAATGTAGATTGATGACCTTTTACCAGTTGTATTTGAAATTCAGATTCATTCTGTTAAAGCTCATTTCAGTAATTGAATCGATGCTTTCATTGATTTTGAGACAAATTCAGCAGTTTTTTTTGTTTTTTGTTTTTGGGGGGGATGGAAACGAATGAACAGAAGGATTATTGCTAAGTGAAGGTGAACGGCTATTTTATGAAAAGATATCAGAAGAACAATATAAGATCATGAAGTCAATGTCACTGGAGAAGTATTGGGGTTCCATCAAGAGGTCCTAGAAGAACTACAAAGTCCAGATCACTGGATTTTTTTTTCTCAGAGATTGTAATCAAGCTTTCAACTCCACTTTGTACTGATAAATAAGTTGACATCGAATGTTCGAAACGAAAAATTTTTTTTTATTTTTTAATAAGACAAATTTAAACAGAACAGTCACAGGATCATACTTGAATGTTAGCTACTGCATTTGTCACTCTTTCATTGTAGCTATATGAAGTGTTGCTTATTAATTATTTGCCATTGATTTTGGAGGGGAGGGGGGGGGGGGGGGGAAGAAATTTCCACTTCAGTTAATTGAACAGACAGTAACTTGAACTAAAAAAAGCAGTGGAAGGATCTTCACTACTTACATGTTTGCTTTGAAGAAATACTTGAGGGGAAAAAAAAAAAGACCCATTACACTTTGATTTTCTTTATTACTTTTTCCTATCGAAATTTCTGTTACAAGCGATACTTTTTAGCTAGGAGGAGAGTAATTTCAACTAGAGGGAATATAGATATACTAGCAAGTACCCTGCTACACAATGGCACTTGATGTATTGCAAAGTAAGAATCAGTAGCACAATTTATTCTTATTCATTGTTATCATCCTCTACTACTTCAAGTGGTGTAGGAAGATGTTTCAGTATATGGTGGAGGGGGGATAGTCTCGCGTAGCCGGACCCTTTACCAGCTACACGGGGAAGGGTAAAGGTTAAAAATTATGGGGGGCTCGAGCCCTCCCCCCCCCCTTCCTAGTTTCCTCTCCTGCTCTTTTTTCCTGAACTATCTCAGCTTTTCCCCCTCCTTCATGGAGTCTCTTCTCCTCCTTTGTCTATCTCTCCTGCTCCTGAATCTCCCTGTCTTTCTAGCCTCGCCAGAAGCAACCTTTACCAATCGCTACGCGGGGGGAAGAGGGGAGACCGCAAACAATAGGTGACGTAATATCCTGTGACGTAAGACCGCTCAAACGCGTGCATATTTCATACAACTCTCGTTGATGCCTTGCTAAGCAGTGACTTGGAACTAGCCTTTTTGAATATCTGCAGTTGGAAGTTTCGCTTAGCAGTAAGATACAGTTGTTGCTTTGTGCACGGGCCATTGTATATGCTATGGTACCTTAGGTTTTTGTCATGCTTAAAGGTGAATAATGCTAGCCAAGAATCAATATATCAGTGCCATAATTTTTAACCGGTAGCATTTCCCAGCATAGTTTCGGATAAGAAACATTTCTTCACGCATTACAAAACGCGCCTGAAATAATATTAAACGATATACACCCACACTAATTGAACCACAGTTACCACTTGTGCTGACTAAGCAAGAACAAACTGCTCAATGTCAGTATACCAGTTTTCCCGCGTAGCGATTGGTAAAAAGAGTCCGGCTACGCGAGACTACTGTCTTTCTATCATGATTGCGGACTAGGGTTCTTCAAAAAATTTGCCTTCCCCTTCATGCTATCGCCTTCCTTTCTACGCCGCCGATTCTATCCGATTTTTACTTTTAGAAAAATCGCCGCATTCAACTGAATGTGAAGTAGTCTCGCGTAGCCAGACCCTTTACCAACCCTAACCGCTACGCGGGGAAGGAAAGCGTAGCGGTTACGGTTGGTAAAGGGTCTGGCTACGCGAGACTAAATAATGTGAAGATGCTTTACTCATTCAAGCAATGCCGCCGCTTTACCAACCGCATGAATACACCCTTCGTCGTTTTGTTGTCATTGCCTTTGTGGTTACTGACACACAAGAGTATTATAAGGGGGTATACTTTTCTGCTAGGTGGCATACAATTGAGGGCTATCTAAAAAGTCATCATATTATGTTATAACAGTTAGCTACCAATGTACAACATACACAAACAACTAGCTACATAACTTTGATTATATTGTTGTCTTGTATGGTTGGCTAAAACTGTTTAGATATACTTCATAATAGAGCAAAAAAGAAAAATAAGATATATATTGATATAATATATAGTAACGATAATGAATAGTGAATAAACAGTATTAGGCACATGTTATAAAACAAAATATATATAGTGCCTCTTGAAATTGGTGAACAAAGATCTACTAGCTACCTCTTTCAGAAGCTGTCCGTGGCAGAGCAGCGAGGGAACACTGAAGCCATTCACGGTTGGGCTAATTCACCCATTGATGTTTTGTAATTTTAAAATTATTATTATAATAATAATAATATTATTATTATTATTATTACTACTACTACTAACTATCTCTAGGTACTGCTTCAACTATACCAAACATGTAATAAAATTAATGTTGTGATTTCATTGATAAATTTCACACACAATGTAGTTGAATACTATTAATACATGGACTATCTGGGGATTTCATTAAAAGAAATTTACAACTGCTGCTTCACCGTTCTAATATTTTCATCAACCCAAATGAAGACATCTAAAGTGGCCCAATGAAATTTCAGCTATAATTTCTATGTATTGCTACATTATAAGTTTGTATACACTTGTTCAAACTTCTCTCTAGGGATAGTACATTTTTTCAATGAAGCCACCACTATTTTTCTTTTATAGCATAACATTCTGTCCTTATCTCCCATTGCTATATTGTTACTAGGTGTACTAACTTGGAGTGTGCACTATTTTTTGCCTTTAGCCATTTCTGCGAAAATGCTGATAAACAAAGTTGCTAGTGGAAACTAGGCATGCGTAAACGGGATCTAAAATAGTTAGAGCATGCGCGCTTATGCTCTAACTATTACTTAGCCCAATATGATATAATAGGTAGCTTATAATAGAATACAAGTCAGTTCAGGTACACTCAATCCTCACTATACAATAGTGCAGAGTCATGGTTGTGCTTCTGCTTTCTATGCAGCCAATAAACGTCAGCTATTTGCTAAGTCTGTCATAAAACCACAGAATGCTTATTCATGACAGCTCATGGCATTCTTATGGTTTGTGGGTGCTTCAAATATGAATGTGATTCACTAGAGGCTGACCCTTAATTAACACAGTCAGCTATTGTATTGCACTCTATCAAATACGAGGTGATTTGGTGGATACAGCTAATTTATATGCTGTGTTTGTTTATTAGCTGGCTATTGATAATTCAAAAACTGCCATTCTAGTCTGACAATATTATTCCTTTCTCCCTTTAGATTATTAACACTTTATGCAGCATTAAATTATCACTTTCAGTGTAGCTTCTGATCTTTCGCAGATACGTACGGAGTGTTCACAGATACCGTACACATTCTCCTGTACGTACACTACAGCTACACATATACCAAAACCATAGCTAGTCAAGGAAGTTGCGTTTGCGCCCGGAAAATAGTCCAGGAAATACTATGACATCATCGTAATTTTTTTCTTGTGGTCGGCTGAGAAACGGGCGGTTGTCCCATAAATAGCTTTATCAGCCGTCTAGCCAAATTCTTTCTCCCTGACCCCGCTGCTCGCACTGTACCGGTAGGGTTAGCCGAAGCGTGATGGACTGCACTCTGTGAGCAGTTTAGCTGAGAAGGTTTACCCGGACAGTAATTACGGAGGAAGAAAGCGGACTCTTACTGAATTGAGCGGAGTCACCCTTCGGGAGAAAGAGAATAGTTGTGAAGGGTCTGAATCATTTTGAATTGAGAAATTCAGCTCAACTCTAGGTTAGGACTGAGGAGTGTCTGTGGTCTTACAAAACAAAACAAAAGTTCTCTCCGTGGTGCGTGACCTGTTCCGAGTTAGGTGCGGCTGAAAAGTGAGAAGAGGCGGTCTTCGAATTGACCTGGGACTACATTGAAAAGTGAAGTCACAATAAAGGCGTCTTCAACTTCATTTATGGTAAGATGTGGTGTTATTGAAATACCCTAAACATATTGTGAAGAAGGTTTATTTTCTTGACCACAGATAGTATAGATTTGGGACAAATGAAAATTTCCCTTAAAATTGTTTTTGGGCATGTAGAGTTCACCAACAAGTCAGTCCTGCCAGTATATTGCTTCTTGTTGACAGTTCACTCCATAATTCATTAAAAGGCAGTCTCTGTAGGTATTTTCACTTTCAATGTTTTGCTGTGTTGTACCTCAGCGAGCATCTTCCTTGTCTTAAGTATGTGTGTGAAACTTACTAGAATAAGGTGAGATGAAGCCCTTCTCATTAACAAATGCTACCAGCGCAAAAAAGCTCTTGGTAATAGTGACCCAAACGTGTTTCATTGTCTTTGTTTAGATATTCTATATGGTGCACTTGCCAGAATCTTCAAGCCTTGCTATGCTAGCTACGGGAGTCCACGGCGTATTGACACATTGACAGATCTGCCTGTGACTACCAGTTATCCTTAGCACCTGTGGAATAGAAATATGGCGTGCACGTCTCCTTCGTATGGCTCTTATGTATCAGGTAAATGTCTAGAGATTAATGTATAAGATACGTTGTTTTTTTTTCATTTCCCGTTGGGGTTTTTGATAGTTAAAGCTGCTGTTACTGTCTCTTCTTATCATTCCATTTGAAGATTGGATTAAATGAAATTATATGGCCATGAGTAGTTGGAAGTCAGTTGGCTTGTGTGTGTGTGTTGTGTGTCTGTCTGTGGTCACTACATAAACAATACATCAATCAGTTTAGCTGTTGCATATTTTGTCAGTTCTAAAGCAGATGGCAGTTCCAGTTTCTCAATTTATTAATTTTTCAGCAAAAGGCTTGATTATTTCAGTGTGGGGTGGGTGATCCTTGCTAGTGCGTGTGTGTGCATGTTGCATGCGTTTAGTGTGAAGAGGTGCATACTGTATATTGCAATAGATAGGAAGTGTTACTCTAACAAGTCTGAGGGTGTGCGTGGTGAATGGCGCCAAAGGAAAACTTGACCGTGAGTCTGTCGAATGGCTTGGCTTCTTTTGTATTTGCAGCATGTACCGGTTATGTGGACATGCTTAAAGCTTTTATCATTTTGCTGTGTTTTTATTTACTTTGCTACAATGCTAATTAGAGTCATTAGTGCTGGTTGGTATGGCTGTTTTGATTGGATTATTCCAAGTGGATTGGAATCAGCATCAACTTGTGGCCTGCCAGTGGTTTATTGGAGGTTTGTGGCAATGGCAAAGGCTTGCGTGGGCATAGCAGAACTGCATGGCGCTGTGTCAGAAGCTGAAAGTTTGGCAAGTTTTCAATTCAATGAGCTGCTAACTTGGGGAAGTATTAGTGCATCCCCACCACTTCAGCCTCTTCAGGGATGCTGAGATCAGACTGCACTTCTCATTTCCATTCAGTATTTCCATGTAGCTGCATTGAGCGGGCAGCTTGGCAGCTTCGGTGGAGAGTTCCTGTTCTATTCACGGGCACTGTTGGAAGAATTTTATGTGTTTGAGTTCTGTTGTCTCATTGTCCTTCAACACGGAACTCATAAAGTGCTATGTTGCTGGTCCTGCGATGGGTCTAGTTTCAGTATCCGTGCTCCAAGCCAGTAAGTGAGCGAGTGTTCCCTTACATGCTGAGCAGAAGGTTGTTGTACTGTTATTACTCACTGTGAGTTCTCTGATGTGTTTATATTCATATTATATAGATATTAATATACAAGATATCATGGTGTATGTGGTAAGCTTGGAACAGGTTTGTTGTGTTTAAATAGAACATTGAATAAAAGCGACTTCTTTGACTTTCTAAAGTGACAAGACATATTACTGACACTTGGCGTAATGACTCAGTTGTCCTTGTTTTTGCCACTCCCTTCAACCAACCAATGCCTTGCTTGCAAATTTTTTTACCGACTGCTATGCCAGGAATGCTTTGAAAGATTTTTGGCCTCTGGCTCTGCTGGGATGCGATCTTCACTTTGCCACTGCAACACCCAAGAGATTAAGCAGTGTCTGTTGTATACTCTGTACCCAGGGAGTTCTAGATCTGTTTAGAAGCTGCTTCTAGCATGCAGGGATGTTTATCGGTTACAGGAAGGTACTATTGACTGTGTTTGAAATGAGAGCAGTTGACTGATCGTGTGGTGTTCATTTTTAGTAATTCCCCCAACATCCTCTTCCTGCATTCCTAGAGTCCCGCTTTCTTTCCCTCTCTCAGTCATCTTCCTCCCACTCTAGTCCCAAGTAGATAGATTGCCCTGTAAGGTTTCTGACTGCCGTCTCAAGTGGTTCGGTCATGTTTGGATGCTCTGAGGTAATGGTGTGGAAATATGCACCAGAGAATTAGCTGTTGTCTCAAAAACACAAGTATCACTAAATATTTCCTCCCAAGATTTCTGCCGGCTAATTATCATTTATTTATCTTAGAGGTATTTTATAGAGCCAGTGTGTTGTTCTTACCACATACTTTTGTTTGCCTCCTGTAATATATGATTAACATGGATGGACTAGGTTGAGGAAATTTAGGTTTGGACCAACCCTCTGGTCACCTTCAGCTGCTCTAGTTAAATGGGCCTCCATGTTTGTGGGTTGGAGGTAATTTAGAAGTGTTGATGTCTTGTGAAAGCTATGAAATGTATCAAGCCAGTTTTTTGGGCGTGGCAGTGGTTGGAAGAGCTTGGCCAACTGCCCTGGCTGGGAGGTAGTAAATGTGAATGGCTGGATACTGATGGGGATTAAATAGAGTGGTGTGGCTAGGAGCTTGAAGCTTTGGACTTTCTAATTAGAGCACATAGAGATATGTATGTGTGGTGTTTACATTTTGTGTATATATTTAGTATGACTTGGTAAGGGCAAGTATTGAGTGAGGTGTGTGTGTGTGTGTGTGTGTGTGTATTTTTCTCTTGTGCACACTAACTCTGTGGGGACTATTATGTGCCGTGTGTGTGCATATGTTGTCAATGTTAAGGTAGCAGGAATCATCAACATATTTAGTAACAGGCTATGGAATGATTAGTGAGCTGCATTGTGCACCTGGGAGTGTGAAATGTCTTAGTTTGTGTACATTATGTTATGGATGGGTTGGCCATTAAGTTAAGGCAAGTCTGTTTATGATACAACAGATTAATCAGGCGAAAATTAAATATTTACACTAATGTTATTATCGTGGGTGTGTGTTTTCTTTTGGAAAAGCTGTCTTCTGTTCACCCGGCAAATGCTGTATGATCATCACTGGTGTATACCAGGAAGTTATGGTGAAGGGGAAGCAAGCTTAGCTCACTCACCACACGTGATCTTTGTTAGTGTATGCATGTGTTAGTTTGTGGATTTGTCTGCAATGTGACTTGTATTTTGTGTACCTCAGCATGTACCTGTTACATGCTGGCGGAATGAAAGTGTTACTATCGAGGGGAAACCTCTTCTAGCCATATGGTGTGTGTGGGTGTGTGCATGCATGTGTGTATGTGTGTGTGTGCATGCATGTGTGTATGTGTGTGTGTGCATGCATGTGTGTGTGCGCGTACAGCATTAGTTCGGCTAATAATGTGTTGGTAGACGAAGTGTTATTAGCTCCAATGTCTCCACTCTTAGCTGAGGCATTCTTTAGCATTGATCTCTCCTTAACTTGTATTTTCAGGACATTACCTATTTTAGATATATAATGGGAAAGTTCTAGAGCTACTCATTCCAATCCAGTTCATGAGATTCAAGATTGTGTGTGATACACATTTAGTTCTGGCGTATCTTACCTGGCCATCTGTGTGGTGGTACTTGAATGTTCCAACTGTACCAGTTTTAGTTTGATTTAACAGTTATTGTGGGTATAAAGTTGTGGGCCCATTCCACTGCAGTTACAATTGATGTCTTGCATTTGGAGGGACTGGATTGGCAATGCAGAGAGCTTTGCTTTATGGTAACAACAAAAGAGGAGGTGAAGATCGATAAACCACCCTTATATGCACAAATATTGTTGTGTATACGTATATGTGTGCATATATAAAGTGTGTACAATATTAAATTCTTTGAATAATGAACCTTAGCATGTTGCGTTAGAGTCGAGCTCTCTCTGTGTATGTGTGTATAAGCTTATACATAATATACACACATATATACACATATATCGATGTGTATATACATCTATATATATATATTCCCTTGCCTGATCTGCAGCCGTCCAGATGTTGTCATGGTGGTTTTAGCGTGTCTTACACCAGCTAGTGTGCATTGTGCCATTCTCTCTTCCTTTCCACCAGATTCCATGCAGCCACTGGACTATGAATATACTTACTGGGTAATTTGGGAAGATATTCGTTGCAGGTGTGGCTTTCTTTGGTCAACCCATGTAGCCACTATTGTGGGATTGGTACACAAGTGTGAGGGGGTTGGACTAATTACATAGCAATTGTTGTGTGCGTGTGGTGTTAAACAGTGACTAAGGACTTTAACTGAATGGCCGTGAACTCTAACATAAAGTTTTTGTGGTAGATGAGGTTGTTTTGTGTTCCCTGCTCATTACACAGAGCAGTTTCATACATTAGAGCATGCCTGCTTAGCACTCGGCGAGCGTCAGTGCAATGTGGAACACGTGGTGTCAGCACTAGCTCCTATTCCACACTTGGGCTCTTTTTTAAAGCTTATCTTCTCACTGTTATCTTCTGCACATCAATTTGCTGATTGACTTGGTCATTAAGCTTGAGGGAGTTGAGGTAGCTATTATCAAACTGACCCAATCAATGCACCTAATTCTTCTGTTGATGTTTGGAAGAAAAGGTTGTTGAAGGAGGAAATGATACTGTGAAGTAGGCCTATCTAATTATTTTGGTTTTCTGAGATCACAATGGACAGTACATATTCTGTTTCAAGTTCATGATTTATTCAACTCACAATGTGATATATTCTAAATCCAGCAAGTATCATTTCAAGCTTCATTATTATTTTTTCTCCATTCTTTTCTCCACAGCCACTTTCATTCATGTAGAGCGAGCTTAATCTCCTTGTTAATTTGCTCTTGTGTCATCGGTTTTAATTTGTTCTGCATGGCCGAGTACATGCAACATGCTTTCCTTCAGCAACAGGCTCCATTCACGAGACTCCATCACCTATACAAGTGGCCTAGACCTTGTCGTGGTGTTTGCAGTGTGCTCTTGGAAAAGTCCGTGTGTTTGTGTTGGACAGCATTTAGGTGTAATGTGTTCATCTGTGGGCATTGTATTACAAAGTGTTGAGCACACATGCCGTGCTGTTTAGTGAAGATAGTCTACATGTGTATGTATGTCCATGCTTTGGTACTGGGAGAAGTGTGTTAAAATTGGTAGATTTAGGCATATGTAATGGATTTTTTTGGTATGTTTGTGTGTACACTTGTCATCATGTAACAATAGCAAATTTCCACAGTTCTAACAGCCAATATATGTTTAATTAAAACTTAACCCGATATTTCGACTTCTTGCCGAAGTCCTCCTAAGGGAAGTTTCCAAATGATCGTGGTATCTGCTTTCTTCCTCTCACTGTATTCGAAAACAGTTTATCTTTATTCTGTATTCTTTGTGTGTTTTTGAAAGTATGGTCAGTTTCACTCTAAGAAAGAGAGAGCACCAAGCCGTGTTCATCGTTCATAGTCAGGAGTGCTATTTAGTGTCAGTGATCACTGAAGATCTGGTCAATGTCATTTGCTATCTTCACAAGAACTGCTGATTTTATAATGGGTATTGCTCAAGGAAATGTTGCGAGACTTCAAGGTTTGATGTGGGTCGCTGTGTTGACGCTGTGGGTCTTGTCTCTTATTTTCATGAAATGGTCTCCACTTACTGGCTGATTAATGACTTAAATTGAGCCATAATTTAGGGACCTGCCAACCTCTGACAAGTCCTTTTCATTGGTTTGAAATGCAGTACAGAAGAATTGCTGAAGGGAGTATCCCATCAATTTCAGTGATATGACCTGGCAACAGAGCCTTTTGTGTTAGATGTATAGCTATTAGCTGGTGGATTTGGAAGCCTTGCTGTGTTTATGCCTTTCATACCTGCCTTTTCCCTCCTCTTCATCTTTGTGTGTGTGTGTGTGTATGTGTGTGTTTCTCCTGGTAGGACAGTGTGGAGGTATGAATGCCAGGTGGGTGGGTTCTCTTCCCATTGGCTTGTATTGTGGTTTGAAGGAAGTAGTCATCCTAGGCATTTAGCTTGATATTGGTGGTGGAGTTGTGTTGTGTGGTGGAGTTGTGTTGTGTGTGTGTGTATGTGTATGTGTGTAAGGCTAGAATTAAGAAGGGCCAAAACAACTTTCAACTACTTCCTTAGATTTAGAAGCTAAACGTAGCCTGTGTGTGTATGTATATACATGTGTGGTCCTTGTGGGGTGGCCATAAGTTTGGGGAGTGGTGAATAAACCACTGACCCTGTTATCAGTGCCCACCACGGCATGGACATGTGGGCACTAACAGAAAACAAACAAACAAACAAACAATGATACACTCAGCCTGAGAAAGTGTAACACTTGCTGGGCAGAGTTCATACATTGTGCAAGTTCCAAAGCCACCTCCTTTCAGGCAATTAGTTTTTTCAGCCCACTGAGTGTGGAGGCTTGAACTAGAGATAATAGGATTTTGTAATTATCAAGTCTAATCTAAATTGTATAACTTAAAATGTCACTTAATGGCTTGGGATTTTAATATATTTGCCAGACAGACCTTAATGTCTTTTAAACATCTTCAGTTAAATGAGTATGTAGGACTTTGATTAGTTTTTCATTGTACTGAAGCTGTTTTAGCATACATAAGAAGGACTAGAGGCTTCTATATGGCAGTGGATAGATTGATAAGGATCAACAGAAGGTCACCCAGTCTCTGGCAGGAAGTTAACTTTGTATGAGGGCTTTGAGAGGAGAATTAGAATGATAAGACAGTAGGAAGTGTTGCCAGCAAGTAAGTGTGCTGGCGGCACTCTTGGTGGAACTTAGTTGTGGCTTCCCTGGCTTGCCTTTTCAAAGTGTGAATGTGTGAACCACCTGTAGATATAGTTTTTCGAGAGTAATTCCCAGGAAAAGGCTAGCACTAGGCTGTGTTGTTTTCGCTGAAAATTGAAAATAATTTTGTTTTCTTTTACCCCCCCCCCCTGCAAATTTTATTAAAATTTCCTATGGTTGAGCACAGTGGAGTGAGTTCTTTGTTTCTATGCTCCCAGCCTGTGTTGACAATGTGTGCATACAAGGCTGTATGAAGTGTGGCATGATGTCAGTATTCTGGCATGACAGATATCTCAGTATTGAGTTTCAAATGTGGAGGCTTGGCCGACCTGTGTTCCTATGGCAATGTAAACTTCACCGGGCCTAATCAAGTTCTATGAGGGAAACCAGATACAAGAGGTGCGAGATAGTTTTTATTATATCGTAGAGGTTCATTGCTATGAATTTTAACTTGAGTGAGTATAGATTAACATAAGCACATTTTTTATTGTTGGAGAATGTTTCGGTCCGTGGACCTTCTCCAGCTATAATGAGAAATTTGCCCAACGATCTGGATATATAAAGGAAGATAGTGCCAAGATGAATGTGCAGTGGTAATTGGATGAATGTTGTTATTCATCTATCTTCCTTCATATATCCAGATCATAGTGAAAACTTCTCATTATAGCTGAAGAAGCTCAACGGACCGAAACGTTCTCCAATAATAAAAAACTGTGCTGTGCTAATCTAATCTGTACTCATAGTTTTATTAAGTGGATTAATAATCTAGCGCTAAACTTTTATGTCCCAGTAAGATGGTGATTGGTACTATTGGGTGGCTAGCTTGAAATGGTGCAAGTTGTGTGTTGGCGAGGTGGGGGTTGGATTGTGACGTATTAGGTGATGGTTACGTTGTTTTTGGCAGTTGTCGATTGTGGTAATCATTCCGCTTAAGTTGTCACCACTCGGTGTTTGTTACAATTGGTATCTGAGGATACCAATACATGGCATGCTTGGACATTCCCACAGAGAAGCAGGCACAATCAACTTGAAAGAAAACAAGACCTTCTTGGTTATCAGTTGTGTTTTAATCGAGATCAGGAAGCATGCCTAAAATACTTTCAACACTTGATGTTGCAGGCTCTGTGTCTACAGTAACAAAAATAATCAACTTTGTGACATAGTTCTTATCAAAGGAGGTCACACATCCTAATTTTAGAAAAGCCATAGAAAGGTGATAATATCTATATCTAAGGACCCCCACAGCCAAAGACACACAGCTTTTAAGGACCCACAGCTAAGGACCCACAGCTATAGCTAGTCTATTTCAATGAATTTTCAGTTGATTATTTACAAGTGTTTAATTTGATCGAAAAGGAGAAGAGGAAATACATTCAGACTATATTTAAGTAGCCGATCTTCTTTATGTGGTGGTAGTTCTATGATAAAGATCTCGAGTTGCATATTCCTTTTGAGCTGAAGCTCTATCTAGCTGGGTTGTCAGTATTCTCACATTCCTTAGCTCTCTTCCTGTTTCTGGAGTGGGCCCACTGAGTGGACTCAGTGTAGTCGCTCACTCTGAACGTGCTCCTCGCAACAATGGCATGGAGAATTAGCTCTTATTTATGACTTATGTGGCTTTGCACTAGCCGAGTGTACACTTAACCGTCAATTAGCTAATTGAAGTGCCAGTGTTGGACCTGTCCCAACAGTTTCCATAAGTACATCTCCTGCTTGTAGTCTGCCCAGTGAGTGACCATTAGAGGGAAACCTCTTCTGCAAGGCCGTAGTATGTAACTAATTGTGATTTGAGTTTTATCTCTGGCTTCCTTCCCCAGTTTTTTTTGTGTTTTTTTGTTTGTTTGTTTGTTTTTTCTTTTTCTTTTTTAAGCAGTATATCAACCCAGAAGCCACGTAGTGCTCATCCCAGTCACAAATCTTCCGTATTCTGCTTCTGGTGTTTTAGTTGCTCTGAAACCTGATATGTAAGTGTTGGTAGATGAGTCTTTGTTAAGCTTAACAGCCCACATGTCTAACAGCTAATTCGTGACAGGTTAGGTTTACCAAGTGCCGTTTGATAAAACTTTTCTGAGTTTCCAACTTTTTGTTATTTAGCACCGCCGTTTGAGTTGTGAACCCCTTTGCCCGAGATTATGCTTGCTTGCAGTATGATGACTTTTTATTCATTTATTCATTTTTGTACTGTAACTGTTTCATAATCAATCTGTATTTACTAAAGTGAACAAGAGTAGGTGTGTCATTTCTATTACCAAATCTCACGTCTCTTTCTTTTTCTACCGGATCATGTTAGCGGACATGTTAGCAGCAGGTCTGCTAACTGGAGAAGTCATGTCGCGGACACGGAGGGAACAATGTCCTCAATGACTCTCAGTGCACTGAAACAAAAATATACTCTCATCTCCCTTTGTGTTCAAGTTTTGAAATGATACTCTGGCATGTCCACCTTTTCATCTCTGACCCCCTTCTCCCAATATTTCCTCCCCCCCCCCCCCCCCCTACTTTTTCCTCCACCCACCCATCCACCTTGATCAATGGCCAGTTTGAGTGTTGTTAGACAAGATGTTCAGTCAAGAAGTTCATGTGTTTGCGTTCAGAGGCAACATGTTCACTGGTATTCACGCCAGGTGCACACACTTTAGAGCCTCTGTTGCTGGCCATTGATTTCCTTTCTGTTGGTATGCGTTTCTAAATATTGTATCTTGTTTAGGCCAATTGAACACAATGTCTTTCATTTTTCATACCGTTTGTTTGTTTTGTAGGTTTATTTTTTGTTTCTTGTTGTTGTTTTGCTGTTATTATTGAGGTTTTACTCTTTGTGAATGGTAGAATTGTTTATTGTGATACCAATAACTTTTTCCCCTTTCTTCTTCCCTTTCTAAGCCTCATGGATGCTAATAATGCAATTAGCCAATGATTATTATCAATTAATGTAGTAGCAACACGGTACTGTCCGTCTGGAATCTTAGAAGGTAATGATCTATTTATGAAGGGAGTTGTACAATACTTTGTGAATGTGTGTGTGTGTGTATGTGTGTGTGTGTGTGTGACAGGGGTGGGATATAGGGATTTTGTGTAGACTTCCTGGTGTTGGACTAGGAAGTCCTTTGTTCCTTTGGCTGGTGATTTGATCTGAATACCCACAAAAACAGGAATGAACTCACTGCTCTCACTCAAACGACGAGATCATAATATCAGCGGCAGGGCACTCTGGTGTTGCAGACTTGTGAAGGGCGGGGACCCAGTTGTCTTGCATTTCAACAAAATCATAAACATGTTCACTCGGGTCTTTTTATGCTCAATCAGTGCAGGTTTATAGACCTGATGATAAACCATTAGCTATTCGTTATTAAGTAAACAGATGTCTTATTAGTGATGTTTATAAACTGATTATGTGTATATGCCATGTGTGTATAGTGTATATGAGTGTACAGTGTATATGAGTGTACATGCCTTTGATAAGTATACATAGCTTGTGTAACAAACATGACTGTGTTTTTTTAACCATCATCATCATCACATGAAAGACTTTAACTTTTAGTTGAAAGTGTGCAGCCCAACTCTTTCTTTTGATGTCCACCACTACTAATACCTGCGGTATTTTGAATCAAAAAAATAAGGAATTCCCAAGTTATGTCCTATTGTTGTATTGTTTACCAATTCTATGTCCCATTCCTTTATAATATTTCTCTCTTTACCTTACTGCAGCTGTAAATAAAAACACAATCCCTTCATTGAAGGATGCGAATCGGTGGCAGCAGCAGCCTCCTCATCTGACTTCAAACACTCCCTCACCCTTCACTCCTCCCCCTGGTCACTTCTCACACACCCTGACCTCCCAGAAGCAGCATTCTAACCAGCATAGTACCACCAACAACAACAGCAGCAGCAACCCCCACTCTGCATACAACAACAGCAGTAACAGTACCACCAGCTCAACCACGCCCACCGGTATTATGAACAGCATGCAGGGCAACACCAGCACCAGCTCCCAATCCAGCGACAGCAGAAGCTACGGCAGCAGTGGCAACCTGTCAGTCCCTCCATCCCCTTCCTTGGACCACAGCAACCCTTACCACCGACAGCGCTCAGGCATCTCGGAAGCATCCTCTCCGTCGAAAGGTGCCCCTTTCCCTGGCGGTGTGGGTACAGGTAGAATTGGGTACAGGCAGGATTACGACGGAGGTTGGTCTCAAGGGGTCCCCACCAAAGGGACCGGGTGGAGGGGGTCGAAAGGGGGCGTGGTGTCCCCTCGAGTTGACTCCGATGGTTGGAATGGCATGTCCGATACTGGTACGTCAGGATGGGGAGCTACGAGTAATAGCAGGACTGAGCGGAAAAGTTCTGGGAGTGGCTGGCTGGCTGCAGCCGACAGTAGCGGTAGAATTGGAAGCACCTCTGCGGGCACGCCCAGTGCAGATAGTGATGGGTGGGACCCAGGACAACCAGCATCACTGGGAAGTGGTGGAGGGCGTGGCTTGTGGGGCCAGTGCGAGGTCATAGACGAAAATGTGAGCATGGATAGTGGGTCGAGCTCAGCCACTCTTACTTCTATGCCGTCCGAGAGCAAGATGGGCAAAAGGGAGAACGGCAAGCATCCGGGCATGGGCTTGCCTCGTTCAATGTCCTGGGGAGAAACTCAGCATCAGCAGCTATTTCAAGTGCCTGGAAATGGAGACAGGAAATCTCAATTAGAAGTTGTAGGCAGTGGCGGTTCACAAGAATTCCCTACCATCATCAGGAATGGGCGCAATGAGGGCCAGACATCACAGCAGCAACAACTGGAAGGAGAGCTCTCATTGGGTACAGGGTCGTCACAGGGAGAGGACTTGCCACCTCCGCCCCAGCTCATGGGGAGACCATCTTCCAAGTCCGAGGCCAACAGCAGAATGGATTGGGACGAGTTAGATCGAGCATCCATTTCCAGCAGTGACCCTGAGGTGTTTGGAAACAATTTCAACAATGGAGGAAGTGGTGGTGTTGGTGGGCAGAGTCAAGAGGGGCATGGGCCAGCTCTGGCTGTCACTTCTGGTGGGTCAGGTTACCCGCCTTACCACCCCAATGCTCTACCTCTGAGCGGACATGCTAATGAGCAGGGGCAACAGCACTTACCCTCTGGGAGAAATGCCATGGGAAACTCCCAAGAAAGTCATGTGAGTGGTTCTGATGATGGTGATAACTTGGGCGGTCGGCATGTGTCCCCGCGGAATGGAGCAGGGACTCCTATTCAGGGAAGGCATAGCGGAAGTGCCACGCCTACACAAGGAAGAGGAAATAGTGCGAAGACTGACGGTAGTGGTGGTCTCGACAGCAGCTCTGGAACCAACTGCTGGCAGGGAAGAAAGTTGAACTTGGGCAGCGGAGGAGGAATTGGCACTGGTTGGAAAGTTGGAGGTGGCGGCGCAGGGCCTAACTACCCAAGTCGATCTTCGAGTCCCAGAAAACCAAGCAGGTTAGTGATTTTTCAAGAGTGTGATAGGATAGTGGATAAAAGGAGTGAGATAGTGAGTGTAATTAAAGGTGTATATTTAGTTAGTATAAAAAAACTGGTATATCTGCTTGCATTCGTGAGAAGGATCTTTAGTGAATATACCCCAGTGTGTATGTTTATCTATAATGGACAAAAATTGAATGTATTTGAAGTTTCATTTTGTTGACTGTCTAATGTCCTATACAGGTACGAACGTAGCAGTTCATCCAGTCTCTCTTACCACGACTCAACCAACACCAGCGACACCAATGGCACCACTTCAGGCATCACCAGTGCTCACACCCCTTCTTCCGGTGGATCGACACCTTCGAGTAACAGCTCAAACATGGGTGGGGCGGCAAAAATCCGAGCAAAAAAGAAGACTGTACCGGACTTGGGAGAAGGGCTGGACACCTTGCACAATGAGCCTAGTGGGTGGGGTGAGCTTCCCAGCCCAAAGGATACTGACCCAGACAATGGAACGGAGTTCTGGGGTATCCCTCCAGAGGATATCAAGAGGCAGCAATTGAAGGAGAAGGCGGCCAGAGCAGCTCTCCAGAACAGTCATCCTGGAGATGGACATCGCACCGGTGAGTGAGCAGCTTGTAGAGTGTCTAGTCAACTCTATTAGTGCCACACATATAAGGGGCAGCAGTGTAGTCTTAGTATGTGGTGCTTTACTATTGACTACCAACATTTAGAAGCCAGTGGAACGAGTTAGTACTTTTGGTAGCATTTTCAAGTACAGGAGGAGGTGTGAACAGTGATTGAGAAATATTCACTGAGTCCTAATACACACTGACTTTGTATCAGAATTTAAGTAGTTATTGTTGTTGTTTGTTTGTTTTTTGTTGATGTTGTTATGGGTTTTTATTGTGGGTGTTCATTTTTGCCAATGTTCATTTTCAGGTTGGTCCGATCCTAATGACTGGGAAGAGGACGTCCCCAGTGGATGGTATGGCCATCGTGATCCAGGGACTCATAGCAGCATTACCCCAGGCACACCCGGCAACGCTAATGTTGGGGGGCCCATGGGGTACAATGATTCCAGGGGCATCACTCCATCAACTCCAAGGTCCATGATGGAACCAGGAGGGGGCAACTCATGGGGAAGCTTCTCTCACAAGAATAAGGTAAAACTTGTCAAAGTAGAACCAGTTGGCGCTGATGAAAGCACTTGTCTGTGTGTTTATACTGAAAGTATTTTTTTGTTGTGAACAAAAACATCTTGTAATTCCCTTTTTTTTTCTTTTTTTTTTTTTCTTCTTTTTTTTCTTTTTTTTTTTTATCTACAGAAATTGGCAATGGAGAAGCATTTCAAGCCAGCTGGTAGCGATTTTGACATGGGTAACATGTTCCCTTCACCTGACGAGCTGGGAGGCTCTTCTTCAGCTGCCTCTACTCCTGCTGGTGATGCCAGCCTGTACACAAAGGACCGACTTCCTAGCAGCAGCAAGATTCCCACCACACTAAACATAGGCTCATCTTTCGACCTCTCAGGCGGTGGACCGGCTGGTCTCGGCATCCCTCAGGATGGTGGAGCCTTGCACCCATTGACACCTTCAACGGTGTCTTCTTCCACCCAATCCCAGGCCCAGAGGTTGCAGCTGCTTCAAATTCAGCAGCAGTACTTGTTCCAGCAGATCCAGCTCTCGGGTAGCGTCCCCATGCCATCTCTGCCTCTCAACTTGCAAAATTTCCAGCAAGTCCTCACTCAGCATCTTGCCCACTTTCAGAAGCAGTACCAACAGCTGGTACAGCAGGCCAAGCTGGCCAGCTCGATGGGTGGCAGTGGAGGCATGTCCAGTGCTCAACACCACCAGATCAACTTGAAGCTCAAGCAAACCCAGCAAGGGATCCAGCAGATCAACAACCAGCTCTCTCTCATCGCCCAGCTGTCGTCTTCCTCGACCACTCCCAGTGGGTCACAGCAGTCCAAAGTTCCTTCTCCCAAGTCTCATGAGCTCGGCTCCTTCGGTTCCTCCCACCAGATACACCAAGGCTCTGGCCAGAAGCACCCCGGACGATCCCACTCTACTAGCAGTATGATGGCCGCAGAAGACGGACACGACAAAGGTTTGATGTTTGGCTTGCAGGGAATGAGTTTGGGTAGCAGTGGTTCAAGTGCCTATGGAACGACGACGGGAAGTCAGAACAGTCGTAGCGCTTCACGCCTGCACCAGATCATCAACAGGTCATCGAGCAGTAACGAGAGTTTGGTTGGGGGCGGTAGTCAGGGAAGCATGTCGTCTGGAGGTGGCTCTCAAGGATCATCCCCCTTCTCGCCTCCTTTGGGTGGGAGTGGCATGTCATCTTATTCTAATAATAACGATGGTGGTGGTGCTGCCAATACTCCTTCCAATGCCATGCCATCTCCATTCCTCTCTGCAGGAAAGTTTGTGGAAATTCAGGAGTTCAAACCGGGAGTTCCCTGGCAGCCGAGGAACCAGAGCTCAGACCAATCCAGCGGAAGCCAGCACTCGTCAAAGCACTCCATGTCTGGCGGACATTCGTACAATCAAAGTTACGGTCTGTCCCCTTCCAATGTTGAACTTGGAAGTGGTGGAATGGGGTATTCATCAAGGTCTTTCCAAAGTGGAGGAGGTGGGAGTGGCATGCCTCACAAGTATGTAAGGTCAAACAGCACCGGAAGTGGTCTTTACCGGGGAGTACCCGGGAACAGCAGTGGTGGCGGTGGAGGAGGCTTTGGTGGAAGTGGCAGCTCTGGAAATGGATTTGGTAAAAAACAAGTGGTTTCTCCTGTGATAGTCAACAACAAGTATTACGGTTCAGGGGGCAACCAGCGTTCCGACATTCACCAAGGAGGTGGAAGAGGAAGTGGGTGGGGCAACATGATGTCACAAGATTCATCTTCAGCTACGAGTCCATTTGGAAGCACTGGCCACTCTCAGATGTCTTCTTACTATCCGGGAAGAAGTGGCAGCCAAGGAAGTGCCCAGTCACCAATGAACATCATGAACCAGTCCCCTAGTGCATGGAAGTTATCCCAGCAGCAGCAACAACAGCAAAATGCAGGGTCTATGATGGGTTCGCGTCGAATGGCCCCGCCCACCAGCCTCCCTCCGCGGTCCTCGGGATCTGGCTATGGTTCATCCAAAAGCATCGGTGGAACTCCGATGGGCAATTCCTTCTATGGAGGTTCTTCTCTTCTCTCCTCCTCATCATCGTCCTCCTTCTCTTCAGTACCCAGCGAAGACAAGAAATGGGGATGGTACCCACCCACGCCCAGTATCAACACGCCTTCCTCCAACATGATATCAAACTCCATCTGGGGCTCTAGTGGGAGCAGTTCTGATGAGCCTCTCTCTATTTCCAGTCATAAGAATCATTGGGGTTCAGCTGGGGCAGGCAAAGAAGATCGGTGGGGTGACCTGGAGGGTCTTGATTCATCTGTGTCTGCTAGTGGAGCTGCCCCTGCCGGGCCACCTGGATTTTCAATGAACCGTGGTGAATCAACTTCGTCCACTTCGTCTGCATTTGACCCGCCCCTTTCTGCAGCGGGTAGTGTACTTGATAAGCAGGAGTGTCCCACTTCCTCCCCCTCCTCTGTTACCACACCGTCCTTTACATCAGGGAGCAGCACATGGGGCCAAGAGGAGCCTCATAAGGAAGTGTTCAGCCCAGAGCCCTCCTTTGTCGAGTGGCAAGCTGGCAAGAAAGCTAGACTGTCAGTACCCAAGCCTCCACTAAATATGGCCACTTCTCCTTGGCTTGTCATGCACAATGTCTCTAACCAAGTAAGTTGTCAGTCAATGATGGCTATAGTATGTCCCAAGTTGAGTTGGCCAGAAAAAAAGCGCCCGATAAACTTCACTAAATTTCTTTCTTACAATAGTTACAGAATTAATGCACACCTGAGTTACCGCCCGTTTTTCACGTGCAACATTGACGTTTGCGTGCTTAATTGACTTGGATTCACATGACTAAATTGCGTCCGGTAAGTACTAAATGCATTCCACATTTACCGCGCTTGTGGTCGTGCCAACTCAACTTGGACAGACTATAGTGGTAGTTGTGATAGTGAAAATCAATGCTGCCAGTCACCATAACATGGTTACATACTTATGAAGAGCTGAGCCTTCATAATTGGAATTGAAAAAGCCATGTTAAAAAAAGTGACTTCGTAATGTGTGAAATGGCATAGAAATTGCCATATCCCAGAACATTAGTTGTATTTGTTATTATTATTGAAAGCGCTTTTTTTTTTCATACTTGTATTGTTTGACCCTGCAGGTAAGCCAAAGTTCTGTGGAGGAAGTGTGCTCAGAGTTTGGTGAATTGAAAGTGTGTTACATCCACCAGCCATCCGAATTCTGTTTAATCTACTACTCCACCATTGAGGAAGCTTCACAGGCCAAGGCTGCCTTGGACAAGAGTCCCTCCATAAACGGAGTTAATGTCACTGTCGAATTTGCATCTGAGTCAGACATCAAGGACATCTGTGAGCACCTTCAAGTTAGACTGGACTTGGACAAGCAGCAGCATCAAGATGAAGCAGTAGGGCCAAAGCACCAATCTTGGGGCTTCAACCCCACCTCCCAGCCCAGCCCTGCTGCTAGCCAGTCCAAGTCATCGACTCTGTCTTCTTCCAGCCAGTGGGGGAAAGCAAGGGTCTCTGTCCAAGTCACCAGCACTACCGGCATGTCTAGTGCCTCTTCCCTTGAGAACAGTGGCAATGCTGGCTCCAACAATAACAGCAGCAGCGGAAACACAGGAAGTTTGTTCAACCGACAGAGCAGTGAACTAAGCACACCAGGATCTTCCTCAGTGTGGAGTGACCCTGGGTTTCTGTCAGGATTTTCTTCTCCCTGGCAAAGTGGGTTCTCCTCGTCTGGAGCTATCAGTGGCGGTTCAGGTATCAACAGTGGCTCATTCTCCTTGACTTCACCCCAGCAAGGATCTGTGGATGTGTCATCAGTCAACAACAACAACAGCGCTAACGGGGAGCCCTTTCTTCCCAATGACCTATTTTGAAATTTTCATTGTGCCGACAACTGAAAGTCAAGTATGACCAAGTGTTTATGATTTTCTTTTGTGTGTGAGTGTGTGTTTTTGTGTTGTCTTTCGTTATTGTTGTTTTTCGTCGTGGCATCAACTAGTTCTCTCCCCTACAATTATCCCTTCAATATCTTCATTTATACAGTGCATTCCAACTCTGATTGGAAAGAACACACTACTTCAATGCTTTGCAAGATCACCATTTTAACCGCTTCAGAAAATTTTACACTTAGCAGAAAATATTTCAGGAAAAAAAAAGGGAAAAAAAGGTTTTGATAACGACAACTTCATATCATTTCAGTAGCAACTGCATTATTGGCTTGTAATTTCACCCATCATTCTTCCCCCCAGCTATACAATGCTGCAAGCTCGGATTACAAGCTTTATCAATATAAAAATAAAAAAACAAGTTGTTATTTTGACATCTAACTTATTCCACACCCTCCCACATACCCAAATATTCTTTTCCCACAGGCAGCATCGACATTTTTTGTGTGTGTATGTAATTATATTTTGTGCCCCTTTCATGGTATCATTCTTTCATTTCTAAAACAAAAAAAAATCTCAGATTATTTATCGTTTATGATCATTCTAATTTGTGGACCGTGTTTTTTGTGATTGTAGTTGTCTTTTGTTATTAACCCATTATTATGTTAACTAAGCGTACCAGTGACCAACTATGAAACTCTTTCGCATAATCTCACTATATGGTGTTCTTTATAAACAGGCTAGAAATAGGCTCACTTGTGCTTTGACCTATGAATTTGATGTGCAGGATTTTTTTTTCTTTTTTTTCCTTTTTTTTGTACACTAGAACGTGTGCTTAAAATTATTGGTTTTGTTCAGTTCAGGTTGGTAATTATTATTCAGGACATGATTTGATTAATAACTTTTGCTCACAGCAACTTCAATCAGTGATGTAGTTTGATTTTTATATCATTATCATAATTGTTTTGTCATGCTATGATTTAGATCATAAATATTATAGTTGCTAAAAAAAATTTTTTTTAAATTGTGATTCTGTGCAAACCATTATAGCTCAGTGCGAAGTTTAGTTTCGCATTCACACACATTATATATTGTATTTTAAATGACCCCTGCACGATTAGTGTCAGCTACTGCTACAAGTAAATTCAGTTGCATTTTGAACCCTGCTAAATGATACATTGCATGATTGCATGCATCCAGTGCTAGAAATCAGACTTCCCTTGCAGTGAATGAAATTAATAATTCAAGCACAGTGTGCAGAGTTTGTGGTGTGGATCACTTCACACTGGCAAAACTGTACGCACACAAAAAAAAATATTTGATGGCAAATTGTGATAGGTTGCTAATATAATATTGATCTTTGAAATGAGCAAAATATGAGTTGTTTATTCTAATTCCACGACTCCTCCGGCTGCAGTCAACGCCGCAGCTAATGCATCTGCTTCTTCCTTCTTCACGTTGGACTTTACCTCTTGAGGCAGACTGTCCACAAACTTTTTGGCCTATTACAGTTAAAAAGTTGACCTCGCATGTCACTGACACTATTGGGCTTTCTATACCTGAACCAAATTCATTCCTTCCATCTGAGCTTTTATCTCCTTGATAAGTTTAATCTTGCTGTCATCAGACGCCACTTTGACCAGCTTTACCGTAAATTCAGTCTGGACTTGCTTGGGTTCTTCCTCTTCGGACTGAAAAAAGCGGGGAAGAGAGAGTGGTTTATTAGAATAAGACTCTTATTCTGTGACTTGCACATAACCAATTCAAACCCAAGCCTAGTGCTGATAGTGGTCATGTTTATAAAGTACACCTTACCTGTTGGTCTGCTGGAGCCATTGCAGCTGCCATGACTGGAGCATCAGGGATGTTTAGTGTTACCTAAAATCACAGCCCAGCACACAAGTGTATCTATAAGAACACTATTATGGCCAACAATGTTATAATGTACCTTTAATAGTTCATTCAGTTGCGACGTTTCTAACAGCGTGAGGGTAGAAATATCTGCCACTATCTGTTTAACTTTCTCTGGATAAACTTTAGGTTCTCCAGACATGGCAGGTGGGGGAATTGGCTCGGCGACTGCGGCCTCTACAGAAAGCCATCTGAACCCGTTGCCCGCCAACACTCTGCACAGTTACAAGTAGGAACGCAATCAGAATCAATGCGAGAATAATCTTGAACAATGTCACACGGACTTATAGCAGATATTCACTTTAATGCTCCGTACTAACTATAAATGTGCACTAACTTGCCTTCTGCTCTGGCGGAGCAAGCGAAGACAGGATCTGCAAGTTTGAGGCTGCATTATCGTGTCGCGAGGAGAATTCCCAAATAATGCCACTCAGACACGTGGCCAAACTAATGCCCCTACTCGCATTACACTACCCATTAATTAATAACTAAATATAATATAATGGACAATACAAATATGAGATAGCTTGTTGGTGACTTCCTGCAATGTTTGATGAAAAGTTTCAATGAATGAATCACACTACTTAGAGAAGAATATCATATACTTGTGGGATCTGGAAACTGCAGTTGCAAATGAAGCTTATGATGCCTTTTCTGTCTCGGCCTGAATAAATACATAATAACAATAATTAGTAACCACAGTTCTGAAATTAGAAAAAAAGTATTGATCTTGTTATTCTTAATAATAGCAAATTTTTCTCGTTCTAACAGCCAATATTGTTATTAAAACTTGACCCGACATTTTGACTTCTAGCCAAAGGTTAAGTTTTAATTAACAATATTGGCTGTTAGAACTAGAAAAATTATAATTATTTCAGCCAAGAATGACTGAATCATAGTTATTCTTATGTTTCTTCTTATTGGTGTTTTTGTTGTTGTCATTTTTATGCTTTACAAAGTGGCCGATAATATATGATTATATTTTTAAGCAAACCTTATATGCATCCAATTCTGCATCCAACTGGTCAGCAGTAGGAAGTGGTGTTTTCCCCCCTCTGCTGCCACGTCCTCTTCCTCCTCTGCCACGCCCAGTAGCACTCCTACCACGTCCAGCAGCACTCCCACCACGTCTTTGTCCACTCCTGCAACAATACAACCATCACAATTAGAACGTGGTACATGTCAAGGGCTAACAATGGAATGACCTTTCTGGTTTCTTTTGAGATAGGTCTATCCTATCCTTGACACTCACACTGCCACCATTAGATACTTGTGATGTACCAGACACTAACTGGATCATCATGGGACGACCTAAAAAAAATAAAATGAGTCAGCACAAAAACAAACAAACCCTTGATAAGATGTGTTTTGTACTGTACCTACACTTTACCATATCTTATCTCATGATTCAGAAGTAGATAGTACTAAGGCTGGCCAAGTATGTAGCTCAATGAAATGACTGGAATCTCACCAGCAGCAACAACAAAAATAATTTTTGGTAATTTTAACACTTTATAACACGTAAGAAGAATCATTCTCAATGTGATTCAAGTAAATTGACTACTCAAGTCTAATTTTAATTCAATCCACAACATTGCGATTGAGATTGCTTTATTGCTTCACATGGAAATATTTAATTTAAGCATTTATTTTATTTACCTTTATTTACATATTTATTTATTTATCATACTGTGTATATGTCTATTCGGTACTTTACACCGCTTGGATACAATGAAAACATCTATAGAACTACCATTAACACCTCTACTATTGGCTCTATCCTTCACCTCTGTAACGTCAGGTTTCATACTCAGCCACCATTCTGTCATCAGTCATTTCACTTCCATTTCCACCCAGAGAAAGATCAAGCAATCTCTCAAAACATTGTGGATTAAATTAAAACTAGACTCGAGTAGTTCATAAACTCAATAACGGTGGTCTAAACATGCTATCCACCACTGGTATCGTATTCTCTCACAACCGTTGCTATGAACTATATCAACTTTCCAATCTAATGCATTTCTTAAGTGAATACCAGACTACAGCGCCCTAGACAGCAAACATGGTCACCCCAGTAATGGGCTATTAATTACGGATAATTTCAACATATGCAAGTGACTCGCTCACACTCTAACAATCGCTACAAATAAAGTGTCTTGTTCGCACACAAAAATATTACCACTTCCATAAATGGCAGTAAGCAATACACTGGAAACTGACTCACACAAGGACTTACTCCTACCACTTACCATCTAGAGGAACATTATTGTATTGAGTGGCTGCTTTTTGAGCATCCTGTGGCCTGGCGTACATCACAGAAGCTGTGCCAAGTGAACGGCCGCTTCTGTCATAGTTAACCTCTCCTCTCGCTAGCTGCCCGAACTCTGCAAACAGTTCCTATTCACAATAACAATTAAGGTTACAGAACGGTGATCTTCAAAGTGGACTAAGCTATATTTAATTTAAAGAACTGATGAGCACAACTATTTGCATTCAAATTTTGCAGTATTAAACTAAATACATTAAGTGGCCCTTATGGAGTGGCATTTATATATACTAACCAATTTTTTGACCATGATAGTTATAATGCAATGTACACTCTTAATAATTATGAAACACTAAAAGTGCGAACCCTCAGCGCTATCAAACACTACCTAGCTATTACAATATAATCTCCTTCCAAAAGAACAAGCAATCTGTTAGCTATTTTAATGAGGCATCGATATAGCTAGAGCATTAAAATAGTACATGGAAACACTATCTTCATAAGAGAAAAAGCTAAACTAGCCAGCAACACTCACCGGTATACATTATCAACGCAAAACTTCACTTCTTTCAACTCCGTAACCTCCCTGAGCATAAAGCAAACTACACCGCTCGCTGCAAGAAATTATTTGCTCACGTGACGCTAAGGGGACGTTACTCATATAAGCTGGTGGTACCTACGCAAAAATGAAAGCTTCGCGTTTTCTCAACAATTAGACCGAAATTCAAAAAAGGAGCACAATAAAAGGTCCTAAATCTTCGTCCTGAGTAAGTTCATACCTAAATCAACGGTTAATTGTCAGTAATCTCCAAAATCAGAGCATGACAGACAAATAGACAGGACGACTACTATAACCCTCTCGCGCATGCGCGCTGAGGGTTAATAAAGGCTCCTCATAAAATTAGCAGTAGGGTGTAAAAAAAAAAAAGAGAGGAGACTACAAGTTACCCCCTGCCCCAAACCACTGTTACCCCTTTAAAAAAAGAAACTTCACAGTGCAGAAAACAGAAAAGAGTGGGAGTATACAACAGAGAGAGAGAGAAAAAAAACTGAACATTACAACTGACAATAGCTACCTTGATATCTTCAGTGGATACACCAAAATCAAGATTAGAGATCTCCAGCCTCGGTCCACCTCTTCGGCCAGCAAGTCCTCGGAACCCCTCTGTACGAGGCTGCTGTTGGAACATGTCATGCTGCCATTTTCCTTCAATGTCTCCAGCAGATTGCTACCAAGAACATACAATGTACCCATTCCAGCATGAACGAATTTCCAGCTGATCCCGAGGGAAGACAGATTTTTTTTTTTTTTGTAACTATTAGTTCTTGCTTCACACTAACTTAATAAGTAGAGATGTAGAAAGAAAAATGGATATACAAAGCCTTCTCTCCACAACTTTATTTTATTTATTTAGCTTTAGACCTTGGGTTTTTTCCAAGTCGAACTCGCCGACTCGAACTCTAGCATATATTTAAACATATATTTGCCTACTCGTTTCAAATTTCCAGAAGTAACTCCAGATCTCCAACTTCCTCTGGAGCCTCTACCGCCACCACCCCCAAAACTTCTCCGCCTTCCCTCGCCACGACGTCGGCCGCCTCGAGAACCTTTCTTCGCTTTTATAATTTCGTCTAGAGAACGGTCCATTATAATTAGTGTTGCAAGCTAGCGTTGACCAACGAGAATGAACTACAAGTAAACCTTGCGAACTCTCACTCACTCTCTACACACACGCTCCTCTGCCCCCGAGAGTCAATTTGGCGGCAAGTTTGTAATAACGCGCACCTAATGCACGTGACCAGTGAAGGCCGCACATTATAATTACTTTGTACAAGAAATCAGTTAGAGGGTAGGGTGGTAACGAAATACATTTAACCAGTAACAGCAACAAGAAACAAACAATGACTAAATAGCTGGAAGTTTAACTTCTGATCAGCAACCAAAAAAACAACAACATCATTTCACTAAAGGTTTTGCACATGTAAATAATAAAGTGAGACAAGTAGCTAGAAGTCTGTTTGATCAATGAAATGTCTTATGTATCCATGGACTCGGCCTATAAAAACATAAAACAACAACAAAAAATCAGTAAATACATGAAATTTTAGTCCAGTTACATTTCAAGCATAATATTTCTATGAGTGAATTTCACATAGATCACAGCTCACAACTACATGGAAATCAAACAAATAAAAAAGTATACTAAGTCACACTTTTATGAACTCTGCACTCTTTACCGGGCATAAAGCTCAATATCAACATTAAGGTGAAATGGGGGGGAAAAAATTCCAAGTGATATAAAGATCAAATGGGAAGGGAAAGGTGCATGTATCAACATCATTGATAGTCTAGGAAAGTCTACGTAATAGTTACATGCTACTGAATTGAGGCACAGTATACAGCTAGTGCCCTCCTAACAACACAATAGAAGAAAAGCTACATGTAGTATCCCTTGCCCTCAAGGCAAGGAGATTATATACAAGTTTTTTCCCTGGGATCTAAACCCTTGTCACAATCCAAAAACTACACTAACTATGATTCAGTAGTTGTCAGCTGAAATAATTATAATAATAGCAAATTATCTTGTTCTAACGACCTATATTATGTTAATTAAAACTTAACCCGAAGTTTCGACTTCTTGACCTCTGAAGAAGACTTCGGCAAGAAGTCGAAACGTTGGGTTAAGTTTTAATTAACATAATATTGGTTTAAAAATCACACAATTTGACTACCTTTTTGTAGGCATCTAAGTCTGCATCGAGTTCATCTACTGTAGGAGTTGGAGTTTGCCCACCCCGACCACGCCCTCTTCCTCGGCCACGCCCTCTACCCCTGCCACGCCCTCTACCACCCCTAGAGAAAATTATAAATTTGACAAGATCACAATTAAGTAGATAAAACATAATCTATTACTCACCCTCGACTACCTTGCTGTGAATTCTGTTGGGTTGGAGTAGTGGTAACCTGCGGTGGTCCTCCAGATATTATCTGGATGGACATGGGACGCCCTATTGCAATAAACACACAATATACATACGTAATTAACTTATGGTATGCTAAATGATATGCATGGGTGGTATTTATATTTAAAAAATCCTAATTGTCTCCAGCCACTCGGTTGCTCACCATCAAGAGGGACATTGTTGTACTGTCTCACAGCCTTCTGTGCTTCTTGTAATCTGGTGTACAACACAGTGGCTGTGCCCATTGATTTTCCAGTGCTATCATAGTGGACATCTCCTTTCACAACACGACCAAATTCATTGAAAAGCTCCTATATAATAAAATATATCAATTCTTACATTTACCTAACCCTTCATAAAAATGGGGAGGAATTGGGCTGGAATACCCTGAAGAAATGAGGGTAAAGATGCACCTAAGAAAGGATTGGGTTATATTCTAACTGTTTTTCTGACCTCTTTGGTTGCATTGTAACACTAGCTGATGCATACCGATCAAGCTGTACCCTAACAAAACCAATAGCAGAACGTATACAATAAGCAATGGAAGAATCAGATATCCCCTTTATATGAAGGTGTCAATGCACAAAAATGGTACAATCAATGGAAATTCTACCATCAAAGCAAGGGAGCTGAACTCTAATTTAAGCCCACCTAACTACTAACACAAAGCATTTGCAAATACCTTGATGTCTTCTGAGGTGACTCCATAATCCAAGTTGGATACCATTAACTTGACCACACTCCCACGTCCTCTCCTATTTATTCCGGCCCCTCTTGCTGGGCCACCACCAGACCCTCGACGTTGCCACTGCCCTTGGCTTCCTTGACCAGTAGACTGCTAGCAAAAGACAAAAATAGGCGCATCGATGGTTTGCTCTGTGACATCTCAGCAGGCAACTGGAATTCGCAGGCTGCCTGCTGGTTCATACAACCAAGAGTGGATGCATGCAGCCATTTTATAGTGTGCCACATGCTTTTTTTTTTTCAGTAACAAGACAGACACTATAATTATACTTCAGGAGTACAAAGTAAGAAACTCCTGCTTTCGACTACCCACATGAAGTCAAATGTTCATATCCAGACTTACGAAACCCAGTGGGTTTTCTATCTATATTAAAGTACCTGTCTGATGAGCAGGTTACTTTGCAAAGCACTCTAATTATAATATTAATGAGACTATAAGTCTCTTTCATTGGCATACTCGGTTAAAAGGCTTTGCTCCCCCTCTGACAGCTGCTCCACCTCGCCTTCCTCGGGCACCACCACGTCCTCTGCCTCCACCTCGACCACCTCCCCGGCCTCTCCCTCTCCCCCTTCCACGTGCACTTCTCTTAGCTTTGATTATTTCATCCAGCGACTGGTCCATGGTGAATATATAAAAATCACTTTTCTTCTTCCAAGAAGACTTTTCGAGAGGGAAAAAAAGAGAGGCGGTATCCGTCAAGTTTGTATTATCTGACACGTCCAATGGAAACGAGGGGCGACGCCAAACAAGGCGCCCTTTTCTGTACTAGGCATGCGTCTGATTCTGAAAACACGCGCCTAAACCGCTAACCTTTGATCTCACCGCACCAGACAGGTAATTTGATATTCATTGCCGCCCGTTGTTGTGCACCGTCTGGTATTTGCTAGTGTAGACTGGTGGGCACCATGTTTTTGTCCTCGATAAATTCACTAACTCCTTTGGATATGCGCCAGTCTGTCCCACTGTTCGGTTTAGTACTAGTGGAGGAAAGGTGTGAAATTACAGCGTTTCAAAACGCTACCTTCTCATAGCGATGTTTGCTTGTGTTTTGCTACGTTGCGGTGACAAGCAAGAAGATGCTACAGTTCTTTTGGCGGAGAGAGCCACCGTAAATATAGGGGTTGTATCTACTGTGGGGAGAGGGACAGCACTGTTGAACTATATCGTCGATGAAGACAAAGACATGGTATTGTGCATACCGAGTTCGATCAGCAGCAAAAGTGGCTGCTCTCAGGAGGTAAAGGTAACTGGATGCCTGTTTGACACTGAGAATGAAGGTAGAACAACTCTCCAAATAGCAAGGCAGGATGAATACTATTCTGAGAGCACGAAGAATATACCCACTTTCACAGCAGTTCGTAAGGGTCTCACAAATAGTATTTCACCGAATGACACCATGATATACCTGGGTCGCTTCAAGCCGGGCTCACAACTGTCCATTCAAGTCGACTTTCTTCTGCGGTTGCCTCTCAAAATCTCTCCATGCCACATTTTAGACAATAGTCTGGTTTCAAAAAAACTTGTATATTATCTAAGCTATGCTTCTCATGTTGAGATAAAGGACGTAGTGTACACAGATTCAGTATTTGAACAGATTGAGTGGAAATTCAAGGACAGCTCTCGGCAGATGATTATCATTCAATACTCCACAGTTAATGATATTCATGAGACAGATGAGCTCCCGTCTATCTCAATCCTTCTTACTGAGGAGGCTGCCACTCAGTCTGCTTGTTGTGTTTGCTTGAACAGCGACAGCTGTAATAAGAATAAAGAGACTTGGCACTCCGGCTCCCGGCCCAACCCAGATGGTGTAGTGATGGCTTCCAGCCGGGTTATGCCCGATCAGCTCGCGATGGCTCTATCCAGCAACTGTGGAAAGGACAAGTTATTTGGCAAATGTGCAACGGATCCCGTGTCTCCATCTGAATTTGTTTTCTTGGTTGACTACAGTGTCAGTATGAGTCCTTTCATTGATGTCGTCCTCTCCACTCTGGTCACCTGCCTAAAAAGTATGCCTGAGGGTTGCTATTTTAACATAGTCCCCTTTGGTTCCAGTTTCCGCCACCTTTTCCCCAAGAGCGTGGAGTATTCCAGCGCTAATGTGCAGCGAGCGAGAGACTACTTGTACCTGCTCAGGGCAAATTTGGGTGGAACGGAGCTCCTCCCACCCCTTCAGTGGGTCTTTAAGAATGCACGTAAAACTGATGTTCCCTGTCAGATTTTCATAATCACAGATGTGGACCAGGAGGTAAAGGATGTTCCCGTCATTCTGAATACTATCAGAAAGAATCGACACTTTTCCAGGTCAGTTATCACATCTTGTTTATTGTTACCTTTTAGGTTATTGTTTTTTTAATTTAATTTTTTTTTTCTTTTTTTTTTTATTCTTCCTTTTTTCCTTCCTTTCCTCCATCTGAGTTTATTCTGTTCTTCTTTCTTTTCTATGTAAACATTGGTAATTTGTTTTATTCCCATGTCATGTAGAGTTGAAAATAACTGTGTTTGTGTTTCTCACCCGTAGTTTGTCCCCGAGGTTGTGCATCTCATACACGTATAGCTCAGGTTGCTTTCAGTGTTTATGGACAATTGAAGAGAAATGTTGATCTTTCAGAAAGGAAATTAGAAAACTGAATATGATTTTGTAAAGAAAACTACAGGTGGGGAGAGAAAAAATATAAGAGGTCATTGGGAGTTGTTTCTGGGGGTATGTAATTTGTGGTAAGGTATATTCATGTACATGGGTCAATAGGGCATCTGAGTGTGATTTAGTTATAATATTCTGGGAAAAACCAGACTATAAGATCTTTAATGTTTTAATACAAATGAAGCTGTGAGCCGTATTGGGTATGGGGGGCCTCTGTTTTGTCTACACTTTGTTGAGCTGACCTGCCAGGATAGGTGGTGCTGGTGTAGTAGCTGTGGGCATTATGGCTACCCGCTGTCTAGCTCAGACTTGTAATTGTAGTAGTAGTGGTGGGTACATATTGGGGCCTGGGCCTTGCTTCTCCTATTCTTATTGCTTTCTTAATTATAAAAAGTTACATTATTATGTTGTAGTATCTGCATTTACTTTAGCTGTAAGTTGCAAGGTTAATTGGTGATACCTTTTCCCCTTTGCTGTGGTAAAGCAGACTTTATGAGCTACTAACTTGGTCTTCATGCCATCCCAGATCCAATTTCTCCTGGTCCAGGTAGCCCATGGGCAAATTCAATTATTGCATATCTGGGAGCAATGGAGGCTAGGCTGAGGTGATGGGAACAAATGTATCATATCACTTGGGGAGGGAGTGGCGTCTGGTTCACAACTGTGTGGAAGAATTGTGGCTTAGACAAAGCCCAGAAGCAACTGCAGACCAATTAAATGCCGTGACGCTGTGGTGGAACTTAAAAGAGCTTTTACTGTAATATCAACTCCTGACTGACTATGTGTGTGTGTGTGTGTGTTAGGGGTGCTGAAGGTTAGTGGCTTGGTATTTAAAGGTCTGGAGACCCACTTTTGAGGGTGTAACCAGACCCGATCAGTTAGTGTAGCAGGATCGGCATGGAACAGTTACCAATGGATCAACCAGTCCAGTTATTGTTTGGGACATGGTGTTATCAAGAAAGCAGTGGTGGTGCCTGGTGGTATATTTTAGTGGGGGTACTAATGGCAGGTCTAGCAGACCGAGACCAATGTGTGTGAGTGTGCTGGCAAGTCTGTGTGTCTGTCTGAGTGATTGTATGGGTGTGTGTGTGTATTCGTATATATGTGTGTGTTGTTGGTATGTGGTGGTGTAGTGTGTGATGTGCTTAGGTGTGTATGTGTGTGATGATGTGCATATGCATGTAATTATGTATGTGTGTGATGATGTACGCGTGTGTGTGTGTGTGTGAGTAAGGCTGCTGCACTTGTTTTTGCTGTTACTACTCACTTGACTCTGCCTGTCTAGACAACCTTGTCAAGTGAAGCACACTGTAAGGTTTGTGTGGGTCAATAGGTTACTATAGGAACCGTATGGAGCAGTTGTATGAAATAGTCTGTTGGTGATGTATCAGTGTGTGTTATGTTGTTTAGTGGTTGGGAGAGTGTGCTTGCACAGAGTTGTGTGTTCTCATGGGTTCATTATTCTTTCTCATTCTTAAATGAAATGGTGAATGTTATACAATTGGGATATGGTACACCTGATTTTGTTAATTTATTTATTATTCATTAATTAATTAATTAATTTCCTGATAATACGTCTCATTTTCTATAGTTGTCATTCTCTATAAGTTATCATATCATTCATGCTGATACAATTATTTTTTCAAGGTGATATGTTTTATATAGAACTTGTGTTCCCCTCCTCCTCCTTATACTATACTGATATAAAAATATACTGGGTTTTTTTTTCTTCTTTTTTTTCTTTCTATTATTTCTTTCTTGGGGTGTGGTCATGCATGTCAGTGTTAATTGTGAAGCCATTTTGTGGCTGCCAACTTCCTGTCGCTCGTGTCATGTGCAGGATTTTACCCTGAGGCAGTTCTATTCTCTTCAGGAATGTTCTGGGCATGTATGTGTAATGCTAACAAGATGCCATGGTTGGATTGGTGTGGTGATGATAGAACCAAGAGGTTATTATTATTTTTATTTTTATTACATTTAATTTATTATTATTATTATTATTACATTTATTTTATTACAGTTTTGTTATTGTTACAATTTTTTACAATCATATACATGTACTCCCAGGTTATTAATAGTACATTATTATGTATATATCTATATACATATATTATAATATAATACAAAACATTTGTAGCAGCCCTATCTCCACATTGTTTCCCTCCCTCTTTAATTAAGTTTGGATCAGACATCACCAAATGCCACCGGAGCTGTTTGGTTATGGGTCGGGGGAGACGGAATGTGTGGAAAAGTGGTAACCAGACTGAGCAGGCAGGAAAGGTTTGCGATGGAGCAATTCTTTGAGGAGCAATTCTTTGAGTTTATACAAGGATGGAGAGGAGATCGTGAGATTATGGCTGAGGTTGTTCCCCAATGTCATTAGGTGTCTGTCTGGGTGGTAGTTCTGAAGGATCCATTCACAGCACCAGGCACTAATTGTGTGTAAGTGTACATAGCTCTGGCGAGTCTCTTAATTATATTCCAAGAAACCGCCTGTGCTGTATAGCAGTGTTGCAACCCAGAGCATTTAGACAGGAATTTTTTTTTTTAATTTTTGAATTTTTTATGCGGAAAGTCTGAATTATGCTGTCTTTGAGTCTGAAGTGTGTTGTCGTTAGGCTGGGTTGTCACTAGATTTGGAACGGATCAGGCATGGTTTGTATTTAGCTTCTGGAGACTTGGCCTCTCTTGAAATCTGAAAAAAGTTATTTCTTTGAGTAAAGAGTATTTAGAGCCTCCTGGCTGTTGCCCACTGGCTGAATTGGAGCGGCTAGACTGAGGTCATACATAAAACCAGAATTAAGAGCCCTGGGCAAGTTGAATGCTAAGGGGTTTAGCGGTGCCAGAAATGTCTCCTTTGAATCCGAGGATCAAATGAAGTGATGATTGCCAGAGTTTACCCCCAGCTGGAGTGGGTGGGCATAATAAAAAGGCCAAGTTTGTTTTCTCTACGACCTCCGGGTATATACACTTCATGATAGGTTTCATTTGGGGCAGGGGAGGGAATGTGCAAAGTAGATGTAGTCTTTTTTTAGTCTTGGTGCTTGGAGCCGACATAAAGCTGACTTAGTGCTGGCAGTGTTAATCACCTTTGCTCTTGCAGGAGGGTTGATTAGGTATTCCAGTGGGTAGAGTGTTCACAGTATCTGCTTACGTAGATAGCCGCGGCCTGGGAAATAAGCTCTATAGCTTTAATTTGTTGAGCCTCACACACCCAGCTCAGGCAAAAGTCCTGCACTAACTCTGTCTGGGAATGCCTGGATGCCAGCACTTGACAGCACTGTTGAGTCTGGGTCGGAGATTGTCGTCATATTGATGTTTGAGAGGTGCAAGTGGGAGGGAACTTCAAGACAAAACCATCTTAATTGCTGCAAGTGTGCATATGTATGTATGTATGTATATGTATGAATGTATGTATATGGTTCAGCTTTTATCATTGTGACAGATTAATTATGTTGTAGTGTAAGTGTTTCTCAGAGCCATCAACTTTGTCTTTTGAGTAATATTGGAATTTTGTGTGAGCATGGCTTAGTTAATGCTTATGTTTCTTGGATCAGCAAAACCCAGCGTGTGAGTGTGTGTGTGTGTTTAGGGTCACTGACTCCCCGTCACTCTTACATTTACTCCTTGCTTGTGGTTCACAAGACAATGTTGCGTCTGTGGAGTCGTGGCTTGAGCTGCACGTGGTGACATTTAATTAATCTACCAGTCACCACTCTACAGTCAGAAGGAAGTTAAGTGTTGGACATTAAACTGAAAGGAATGAATGAACGTGTCCACACTTTGAAATGAGACTGCTGTTTTAATGACGGCTGCAAGTTAATCCTCATACTTGAGAATATTTTCTCATAAAATAATTACGTTTGGCTCGAGCTAGCGTCTGTGTTCCCAGTCACTCTTGTGAGCATGCTCAGCCAACCCTCACGCTGGGCTTCTCTATGTGGTTTATTGAGCGTCCAGTGTGTTTGTAGATCATTCGGTCGTGTTGTGACAGTTGACCCAATTAACAGTCGGAGGAATGTTCATAGAAGGCACATGGGATAGGACGGCTGTCACATGTGATGATTAACTGAGGGTCATGTGCTTAAGCCTTATTCATTACTGGTTAATTGCTTCTCACCAAAACTACTGGAATTAGATGCGCACAGTCTCGAAATGCAAGTAAAGTAGGTTCTGTTGAGTGTGATAAAAGAAGACATTGCAGACACATCTGGTAAAAGAGTAAGTCATCCATGTCACCTTGTTCATTTCCAGACATGTCTCTTACAGGAGTCAGTTATCTATGTCAACATGTAGCAGTTTAGGCATGTCTGGTACAGAAGTACGTTATCTGTCAACATGTTCCTTTCTCACTCTTCTCCATAGCAGACAAGTGTATTCTAACTAACTGGAAGCCTCAAGAACTACCTGAAATGGAGCCATTACTGTCAACCATCTTGTAGGGCCTCTTGTTCCTATTCTGCTCATCCTTCACAATTTCTGTGCCACGGCAACCAGCTTGCATGCCCACGAGCCGCGCCTTTCCCCAGTGGTGTGGTGTGATGCCCTGGGGTGAAACCTTTGAATACCTAGCTGAGGAGAGGCCATAGGAACGTATGGCCGGGCAGAACCTCCTTGTTTTTAGGTTTTGAGTATCGTTGATGGCCAGGTTGAAGCATGTGCTGTGTTTGGTCTTCCATTCTTTGTGTCTTCTCTCCCTTTAGAAGCACTGCAGGGTTTCTGTTGGGAGACATTGGGTTAGAGGATCACTGTTGAGGATCTGCTTCTTTGTGTAAGCATGCTCAGTTATTTAGTATGCTATTCTCCAGTATTATCATATGCACTTTGCATGCATACGAGTGAGGGTCTGTGGTCATCCATTCTGTTTGTCAGTCCGTGGTTTTTGTGGATCTGAAAAATGTCAGGCACTGTGGATCAAGCTGTATCGCTTGACAATATACTTCTTATGTGCCTGCCAGACTTGATATAGGCTACTTTACACAGTGGGTAACACCCTGTTAATTAATGTCAAAATATTTTGGCTTCCTAGTTGCAAGTTTACTTCAGATTCATCGAGTAGCTCCTGGTAGGAGTCTAGACAATGTCATGTACTGGTAGCTTTACAGCATTACAAAGACAGATAGCTTGGCTGGCTTTGTAATTATATGTGTTGTACCTTATTATGAATATGTCTATATTCTGAATAAATAGGTCGCGCAACTCTTGACTTTTTTGGTACGTCAAAGTCACCATCCTTACGCACCACGCACCCTGATGTCTTTGTTTAACCGTTTGTGATTTTTGCTAATCAGAGTATCATGTGTAAAATCTATTGCCCTTGGCATTGTCTAGCCGTTTACCCATATCCTGACTTGTAATCATTCAAGAATGGATACAGGCGAAGGAAGTGTGAGCTGACAGACAGGCCATCTTGGGATGAGTCTGCTTACATTGTAGAGTCCTGATTGCTGACCAGCGTGCTGCAGTCAGTTATATATATGCGTGTGTGTGTGCACTTACGTAGCAGCAATAAACTACAAGTTAGACTTGTAGTAAGTAGACTGAGAGAGACTGGAGGACTCCTTCTAATGCAATGGCAGACAGGTTTGATTCCTCTGTCTAATCTCACTCTCTGTGGCCATGTTTGCATTACTGACAGTTTACCAACTGAGGCTTCAGGGAGTTAGGTGGGGTGTCACTGACAACCTATGTGAGATTGACCCTTGTTCCTTTCATGACCTCTAGCTAGACCTGGGTCTCACGCCAGTGTCTTGTAGTAGTGAGTGTTGTTGCTAGGGTAGAGTGATATCATTGAGACCTGTCTAGAAGTGATAGACAGGCAGGTAGCTGGGGAATGAACATTTAAATGTGTAGCTAGGCGGTGTGTTAGTGCTATCTGAGGTGTGTGTGTGTGTGTGTGTGGTCAAAGAAGCAATGTTTGTCAGAACCAAAGCTAATAAGAGTGGAAAGACTGGAGTGTCATGTTGAATTTTGAGAATTAAAGGTAATCCAAGAGTAATTAGGGGGTTGCTCATAATTATCACAAAATACCATGGGCTTATTGTTATACATGGTTGGGGTGGCATTTCTGTAGGCTTTGCTGTTTGTTTTTTTAGTCTTATTTATGCTGTTCCTGATCTTAGTGTCCCCCTCCTATTGCATGCATGCCAAATACCATTATTAAAACTACACCAACGGGTTTTGCTCCCGCTTGGATTTTTTTTTTTTTTTTTTTTTTAAGCTTTGTTTTATTTTGTTTCGTCTCCTTGGGGAATGTGTTTTGGCTGGGCCTCCCTCCCTTCCTTCCTGGGGGCTTGCTGCATGGTCCAGTGGGTTCTAGCAGTCTAAGGAATGCATATCTGAGTCTTCCTGTGTAGTCTGGGAACTACTCTGGTAAGTCAACTTACCGGCCCTTTCAGTTGAGTCTGGCACCAAACTTTGAACTGGTGGAGCATCCCATGGAATGGAATAGAATATGTAGCTGTGTGTGTGTGTGTGTGTGTGTCTGTGTCTGTGTTATTGGTTTGACTAATTGGTAAGGTAGTTGGGCATGTTATGGTTGTGTCTGGAAGAGAGGTTTTCGGGAATGGGTTGATCTCATGTTTCTCCTTTCTTGTGTCCCAACATTCAACACACACATGCAGTGTGTAATTGCTGCTGCAGTGAATGGTGTTTTGCTTCCTGTCTTCTGTAAAGCTATTATGGTTTACTTTGTAATTGTAAAAAAAAGGTACAGACTGTAATAAGTTTTCTGCTTGAGCAAAGTTTATGATGATGATGATGATGTTGAACATAATCATAATAGTATTCATAATAATGCTACACTAATGTTGTTAAAAAATATTTTTTTTTATAAATGTTAAAGTGGTAATTGTAATCGTGTGTGTGTGTGTGTGTGTGTTTAGATGTCACACTTTCGGTGTTGGTCCTGATATCTGCCAGAGCTTGATTGCGGGCATTGCAGAGGCTGGTCAAGGCAGGTGTGTGCTGGTTCAGGAAGGAGACAGGCTCCAAGCTAAGGTGTGTGTGTGTGTGTGTGTGTGTGTGTGTGTGAAAGGGGGCTGTGTTTTCATGAACGCGGTGGAGCCAAGTATAGTAGAGAGATGTGAAAATTGTTGTTGTCTGTCAGTCAGCATATATGAGAGAATACTTCCTCCATCTCCTTTTTCTACAAATGTGAAGTCAAGTTTGCCCCCCCCCCCCCCCCCCCCCCCCCCATACACACTTTTTAACTCTGAATCTTGTAACAATGGCAAGACAGTGTATTCCGCAGCAGTTTGTTTTGGTCATGTACAAATTAAAATGTCATCAATGTCCAGTTAACATGTTCGAGATTATCAGCAGCTATTTTACTTGACTAATTGATTACAATTTGCTCATCACTCACTCATTATGTCCTGGTTTTAATATTCCTAATATGTTCCCAAAAAATGTTCATTTTTTCTCCAGGTTCATTTTTTCTCCAGGTAGTCTCATTAATCTACTATGTTGTGGTCCTGTTTATCCACTGTACTGTTCATATTCAATTCTCTCTGCACTCCACATGTAATTGGGTATAGTTTGAGTTTCATTAATTTCCTCCAATTTTTATTTTTATAGGTAATGGAGGTTTTGCACGAAAGCTTGTCTCCAGCACTTATGGATTCCAAGTTGCGTTTCCATCCTCCCCCCGGCTATTCCGTCGTGGACTCTACCCCTAAGTCCCTCGGGGTGTCATTCTCCCACCAAGAGAGAACATCGTTTGCATTGCTTCAGAGGAACTCCAATATGTTTTCATCAGGACTGGCTAACGGCTTTAATGGAACAGATGGTGATGGGTCGATGGAGCCTGCCGTGTTGAGGGGCAACGTGGTAGGCGGAGCCAAAGTCCAATTGCCGATACTGGAAGCCTCAATGCCTCGGCTGAACTCTCAGCAGCTTCAGGAACTTGTAGACCTGCTCACCAAAATGGCACACTGGTCTAAAATAGAGGAGCTGTACATTTCGAGGCTCAAGGTCAGTTCTCGTAAGAATAGCAAAGCCGAAGAGGCTGAATGTGCCGATAACAACGAGGCTGGGAGAGAGGGGGAGCCGAGGGCAAAAAGGTGTCGGCTGAACGGAGACAGATCTGTACCTGCTCCGTCCCCCAGTGCAAGTGAACTCGAAGAAGATCTCATTCGGTTTAGCCTGGAGTCACAGCTTCTCTGTCCATTTACCTATTTGAGAGGCGTGGGACAGGCTGGTAGGACAGTGATCCAGCTCCTTCCTCACCGACATCATCAGAATAGCCAGAAACTCGTCACTGCCCAAGATGTAGTCGTGAGAAGATCGAAGAATGGAATTGTGTCTCGCGCGAAGAGGACTGGAGAGGTAAAGAGACACTCTCATTCTCACTGCGGCACCAACTGGACTTCACCAGATGACAGTTCTTCCTTCTCATTTTCAATGAAGGTTTCTCTGTCAACATTGGCTAGCTCTTTCAAGTCCTTTGCTAGCAACCTTTTCCAGACTCCTCCACCTGTAGCTGTGGAATTCAATGACTGCAACACTCTAGAGGATGAGTTAGAGATGCAGAAAAAGAGGAACACTCAACTCTCTTGGAAAGCCCATGGCAAGGACAAGTTGAGGTACCCACAGTCTTATTACATGTCACACTCACCTGTTGCAGCTTCATCAACGTCAGCTTCATCCAATTCTTCTGGACATCTCCTGCATGGGAGTGAAAAGGTTGTACCTTTGGTGAATGGCTGTGGCGGTGGGACCACTTGTGAAAGTATGGGTCATTCCTTGGCTCACACACTGGAAACTGCGGTTACAACCTCAAGACCCTCGGGAGCCACTTCTCGTCTCTCTTGTGGCATTGAGAATGGCTCTTCCCTCATGTCTTCCTCACTGCCCGTTCATCCCAGTCGTCCTGCAGCTGACAACTCCTCCTCTTCCAGTGACGATGAGGACGACGAGATTTCTGATTCTGAAAGTGACTCCAGTGTGACCTTGGCGTCTCTGCCTAAAGCCCGAAACCACTCCCACATCATCCACATGCAACTTTTCAATGGGGCGTGGCCGTTTGAGAACAAGTTTGCCTACGCTACTCTGGTACCCCTGAGTAACATTAAGCCCCTTCCTCTGACAGACCAGGAAAACAGCAAGTGGCTCCACAAGCCCAAACAGAAAGGATCTGGTAAAGGTTGTCAGGACGATGAGTCAGCCTCCCATTTCTGGTGCACTGTATTGGCTGTGGTGTGTTTGAGAGATTGCTTTCCTGAACACGAGGTGGAATGGAAGTTGGTTGTGGCTAAAGGAGTGGAATGGATTCGGCGGAACCTGGACAAATGTGGAATGGAACTCGATGAAGTTTACTGCACAGCGCATATGTTTTTCAAAAACAGTGTTTAGTAGCACTAAAAGTCAAGTCAAAATAATCAGTGCTCTATAACACGACTTATTTATCATCCAATGTAACTTCTTTACCTCACAAGTGTTTGCACTGCAATATCTGATTCAGTTAATGTATTTTATCTCATTATTCCATTGCAAGTAAATGATCCATTAATTTAACAACCACACACATATATGTGTGTGTAAACGATGGATGGTACTAGAGAAATTGGAATATTTATTATTATTATACTGCAGACTATTAGCTTCAGAATAATTGTGGTTAAATGTGCACTCTGTGATGCATTTCTTCATACTACCTAGAAAGAGATCTGGACGCTTAACATTTTGTAGTTGTAATGTAATATGAGTGTCATTTGTGACATATGCTGTTATTTTCCTATGTGAACATATTGAGAGGTAGACCAATGCTTGTTGAAAAATCACAAAGCCTGGATCAATTAACACGAGCTACCCTGCTACAGTATATAAGCTGTTCAAACTAACAAAGTGTTCCCCCCCCTCCTCCTCAATTTGTGTTCCCAAGCCAGCAGCTCTGAGCTCATGGACATGTTACTATACCTATGGATGTCGACATTGAAGGACTGAATAAGGTCACAACTATGGGGGCAGGTAGCAATTAGATAAACCTGGCTTTATTAGACCGCTTAGAGAAAGTTTTTTGTTTTGTTTTTAAACACATAGCTAGGGAAATGTGAACTAAACTACAGTGTAACACACATGACACTAATAGTGGTATACAAAAGTCGCTCCAAGTTGGGGGAGGGGGGGCACTACAAACCAATTTACTCTGTATATGACTAATCAGTAAAAGTTTAAAGTCATAGTGAAAATTGCATAGAAAATTAAAACATGCATGTAGAGGGTTGTAAAGGGTTATGCGAAACTAGTCCCTTATCTGTCTCATTCAATACTGTCTCTGCATTTGGAGGGCAAAGCAAGAAAAGTTGATACAATTATGCATTTCTAAACATTGTAACTAAGCATTGGTTCCTAATCTTGACATTGCAAATTGGAGCTTGGAAGGATGGCAACTATTTTGGATTGCAATTGCTTATCAGAAGTATGAGATTTAAAACTCTGATTGGTGCATTGGGGAGGGTATTGCGTCACAGCCTCCAGTGCACTGCACTCTGTTCTTGTAGTGGAGAATTATATAATGGAGGCTGCATACATTAAAAAAGATTTTATAAACACAGAATGTCCATTTCGGCTGTGGGGCGGTGTGCCGACGCGATCTCTTACCAAATTTAAAATCGGAACTCTCGCGGGGCATTTGGACGGAAACGCTTTATTTACATTTTTCCCTTCACACACACAAGGCGTTAATTTTGGAGAGGGGCGGGGCGGGGGCGGCCTAGTGTATTTGTTGCGCGCAATTGTCTACAATTGATTCCACGTGGACAGGAAGTCAAAAGTCCTCATTTACACGTTTCAATGAATAGCCGCTTGTTTTCAAAACAAAAGACGTCAACGCTGAGGTCCCTGGCGTATAGTAGTAGACGCGACTCTCCTCCAAGTTGCCCTGTGTGTCGGAGGTCTTTGGGAATTTTAGGAGGGCCGGGGAGTAGGCGTCCGATGTTTGGGGAAGATGGAGTTTTTCAGAAATAGCTTGCAGGAACACAGCTTACTCAGTGAACTGGCTGTATCGGAAAATATGGCTAGAGACACCAGCGAACCCATGGACGGTAAGGCAATTATATTAGTGTTGGTGTTTTGTGAGTTGAAAAAGGATGGATAGCTATAATAAACCAAGTCTTCTCAGATTCCCCTAAAGGAAATAGCTTGGTTAAAAAACTGTTTCTGAACATAATATTACAAGAGTTTTTCAAATATATAACAAGATGACCTTTGAAATATGTCCGTCTTGACAACTGGTGTGTTCTGTAGACTGCCCAAGTAGAACTTTTATGTTGTTGTTTTATTTAGTGTTTACAGTGCAGATATTAAAATTAATGAGTATGTGGTCTGGAACTTTTCTGACCTCTAAGAAGTGGCTTCCATTTAAGTGGTAATTGGTTTTGTCCAGAAGTGGATCTGTACCCAAACCTTTCCCAAAGCACTTTTATTTACTCAAATCGCTTCGAGCTAAGCAATATACTGCTTGAGGCACCTACACTTTGTGCATAACAATCATTGGGTTGTGCAAGAGTGCACTATAGAAATTATATATAATATATAGTTGGCATGAATTGTCCAACGATATTTCCAGTGTCAGCTAACAAATCCCCGAGTAGCAACACTGAAATATTTGACTAAACTAAAAGATTGCTGCCATTGCTTCGACTTAAAGTACTACATCAAGGGTTTTTATTTGTTTGTTTTAGTGAATGCAGGTTATAATTATTATTACAAGAAATTGTTATGATTTTTAAATTGAAATCAGAAACTGATTTGTGAAAGTTAGTGAAAGGGTTAAGTTGTTTTTATGGTGTGCAGTTTGTGAATCTTGCATGACAGCATTTTTTTTTTCTTTTTGAGATATCGAGATCAGCTGAGACTGTGGCTGTATTTGTTTAGTATGACTTCTATACTTACTCCAAATGTGCCAAACTTTGAATGTAGAGTTCCATTATTATTTGAGTGACACTCCCATAATAATGTTCCCCAGTCATGTCAGGAAACTTCTCTTTATATCACACGCACACACTCGTGTACACACAACACACATGCGTGAGATATATTACCCGGTATTTCAACTTTATAGCCTTTGTTCACCATGTATCGTGCCTGAAGATTAAACCATTAGGATATTGTTGACCATTAACTCTATCCCTGTAAGTATACATTGCAGTAATTTCAGTTCCGTAGATAAACTCTTGGTTGTTTTCTATCTCAGGAATTAAGTTAGGTTATGTCAAGATTCTGTTTGTTATTTATCCAGTGAGTAATATAGTTTACTTAACTGACAATTTTTAAAAATCATATTTTAAAACCTTGACTATAGTATACATACTTTCAAACATTTTTCTCTTATAACACAAGCTTAAAGAGATTTACCATAATAGGTTTTAATGGTTTCTACTCTGTAAAGGTATTATTTGTCAAATTCCATTGGGTCATTCCTGGTCACTGTGATTGCATCCCAACATTGTGACACATAGACTGGCAAAGCCATTAGTGTGTTCAGCACATACCCACACACACTTCTAGATTGACTTCCACACGAAGTAGCTACATACATACATACATGCACCTTCACTGGCATTACGATGCTGTATTGGTTTGCACTGGATAGCAAGACACATCAAGTTCTGTGGCACTTTGCTGTCTTCTAGTGGTGATGGCTGTCGTGAAGCCTAAACAGTGTGGTCTGGGTTTAAGAATAGAGAAGAGATCGTAACCTCAGTGGGTAAACTGACTTTCTCAACAGTGGGTGACACCTACAGGAGAGCTGATTCTGTTGGATGTGCAGTCATTTTATGGTTGATGAATTGTAATGTGTTCTTTGAATTGGCTTATTTAGAGTTAATGTCAGATAATGGGTAGCTTCACTTGCCCCTACTTGCCAATGCCCTTTGATTTGTAGACACGCTTTTGTTAGATGTCTGGAAGTTGAAATTGGAAGAAACATTGTCGTATTTGGCTTTTAATAGTGCTTCATTAGTGTCTCCACATTCTTGTCAACATGTTTTGCAAGACAGTAGAATTGGCAAGGTTGTACAGTGACTTAAGCCTTTGTCAAGTTGTTAGGCTTGAAAGGAATAGTTGGGATTGAATTTCTATTTTTAGCATCACAAGATAAGTACCCAATCTAAGTGAACCAGACGAGCTGGCTCTTGGTGAGGTCCTGGATCACATGACGAATCATGTGAGCCAACTACCAGAGAGAAATGCAGTTGCGCACACGCCCGTAACTAGTTGCTACCCTGGAGGAATGGAAAGGCCATTGGCTTCAGCTTGATGAGCTCAGGACAAACAGAATCATATTTGGAATGTGTACACTAAGTGTCTTGTTTGTTTTCATTTCTACTACATACTATATTTATAGCTTCAGTATACCAGTGTGGAGCAAAATCGAGTAAGTAGTCAAACATTTCCTTGAAAATACAAATATGAAATAATGTGTTTGTCATCTAAAACTCCCACTTCCCTTTCCTACCCAGAAGTAAGGGTGGCTCTATTGTGTGTGCGTGCGCATGTGGTGTGTATCGTGTGTGTGTGTGTGTGTGTGAGAGAGTCCCGGGAAAATATAGTTATATAGCAAGACGACTGGAGATGGCTGGGCCACCTGGCAAGAATGGATGACCACAGACTGCCCAAGAAGATACTGTTTGGTTGGCTGTTGTAAATAGTTTTGCACCTATATTGGTAAACGTATTTATGACATTTGAAATAAAATAACTCAAAGCTAGACACGTGTGCAGTCTTTCCAAACAGTTTATTGATTTTATAAGGCAGGAGCCATGCTGTGCTAATTTTGGCACATGGGAAATGTTTTACAATGCTGTCCTTTGTCCAACTATGTCATTGTATAATGCTGGGAAAGGGTTACGTAAACAAGCCAAGAATAGCTACCCAGTACCAAATAATCGAGTTGCTGCTGGTGAGATCATAAAGTTGATAGGTTACAGGTGATCACTCTCAACAGGAAGTTGTAAAGTGCTAAAATATTTATTATACTTTACACTTGGAATTAAACAGCTGTTACTGTCGAACCAACACCCGCAAAACTGATCTTAAAGTGGGTGCACATGAAGCAGTTCTGTACCACTGAGATTTTAATAGGCTAAGGTTATAGTATAATGGAATACTTTATTTTAGAGAATATGTGACCACCAGTTCTTTCTGCTTGTTCACGATTTGTTATTGTCTATTACAGAGCTCCAGCTGGCTGCATTGCTAGGCAAGACTCTGCTGCAGAAAAACGAGGAACTGGAGTCTAAGCTGAAAAAGCTGCAGGAGTTTGCTAAAGAGACTCTTCTCGCAAACCAGGTAGGTTAGGTACATATGTGTCCTACTTACTGAGAGAAGTGGGCGGGGCATAACAGTAAAGGTGGAAATGCAGAACTTGACACTAGTAGCCCAGGTGTGACCAGATAGCACAGCCTCTGGTTTAATTAAGGCTGACACACTCGCTATCGGAGGAGTCCATGAGTACCCTATTGCACACCATTGTCACATAGTATATACGTATATGTATATATATAGTCTATGTGACAACTAATATAAGGAAAGTAGCTCAGTAATAGACAATAAGGAAGCTAGACCATTTGGGCTTCAATGGGCAGAGTAACAGCTACTACAAGTACACTTGTTGGCCCCGTGCTTCATAAACAGCCAACCCAACAAGAAGCTGTGAATGGCAACTACAACTCGAGATGCATTTACAGTTACACGGTAGCTTTAGTGTGCGTACTCCGTTCGTCACATGACGGAGTTAAATTATGGTTAGCTACAATACTATCTTCACTTATACATTATCTTCATAATCATATGTTATCTTCACCTTCGTACGCAGGCATTGAAACCCCAATTTCATTATATCCTACCCACTTAATAGCTCAAGAAGTAATTCAAAATTGGTCATAATCCTATTTTAGTCAAGTTGCTGTTGGTTGTAAATCTTTTAAAATTGTTGTTGTTGTTTGTGATAGTTTGAATGTTATTCTTGTTTTCCTTCCAGATGCTGATGAAGCAAGTGACCGAGGCTAGAGACTCACTTGCCCATTCTAACAGGTTGTACGAACAGTTAGAGGTGAAGTTCGAAGAATCCGAGGATTCCAACAAGCAGCTGCAGAAGATGCACCGTACCAACCAGGTGCTGCTCGAAAAGAAGACTATAGGGCTGGAAGACATGGACAAGGAACTGGTGCAGCTGAGGATGGAGAGAGAGGAGCTTCACAGCGAATTGGATAAACTTCGTAAGCAGGTGGAGATATCCATGGATGGTAAGGAGAAGCTAGCAGGAAGAAACAACAGCCCCTGGCGAGATAGAACTCCTGTGATCGGTCCCTTTGACGGCAGGGACTCCGAGAGCGAAGACGCAGCAGATGGGGAACAACAGGAGGCGGAGTTGGCTCGACTCAGGAAAGCTGTTCGAGACTTGTCGGTGAAGCTGCAGAGTTCTGTGTCTCGTAAGAATCAGCTGGAGAGGGAAATGGAGGAACTGGTGGCGGACAATGCCGGGCTTAGCCACACTCTGGAGAAGATGGATGCTGACATGGGAACACTTCAGATGCGACTGGAAGAAGTCGGTGAGAGAGATGCCCACATGGCCGATCCACTGACAGAACCTACTCCTCCCACCACACCCCAGCAGCTGGGCTTCTCAAAGCTAGCCACTGGCAAGTCGGCAAGCAGGAATCAGCCCATTGACACTATTGAGTCCAACTCATCTCTCGTCCTTTCGCAGCCCCACGCTGCTTCCTCCCCTTCTTCCACTTCCTCTATTTCGGATGGTTTGGGCCCCAGTTCTATGGCAGTGGAAGGATCCAACAACAAACACTCACTCTTTAGTGAGTTGGATCAGGAGTATAGTAGCCTCCAGCACAAGTATCAGGAGCTCCTCAGAAGCTGCAATTGCAGCGGTGGCCAGTCAGAGCAGGGATGTTCGAGCAAGTGCGGTAGAGAGTATGCGAAGACGGCTGGATTAGACAAAGCTTTATCTGCAAGAGGTAAAGGGTCTCCAGCTGCAAGGCAAGGCGCTTTCAAGGAACTTTTTGACGAGCTCTTCACTACGCTGAGAGAGACGTCTCTCGTGGCTGATAAGCTAATTGAGAGGAGCTCTAAGAAGAACAACAAAAAGTGATGTCTCACTTCAAATTCTTCTGGTTCACAAGTCAAATCAATGCAGAGATCATCATCATTAAAATCCATAATAATAATAATAATTTTATTCATTGATTCAGAAATGACAACCATGACTTTTAATCAACTGGATTAGAAATTTGTAAAATGTCCACTGGAAATGTTCTGTCGTAGAAAAGGTAGGGTAACTTGTCCTTAACTTCTACTCTTGCACACTTCAAGTTTACTATAGCTAAAAACAAAAATGATAACAATAATAGGCCAAGTATATCTGCATACAGTCCTCACTTTAATGTTTGTAGTAGTAGTAGTATAATATACATAACTGGAAAATTATTGCAATATTAAGGCCACAAGACAGGCATTTTCTGTTGTCTATTTATTAAAACAAATAATATTAGATGGTATACTGACGGGTATTAGATGGTATACTGACGGGGGGGGGGGGGTATGGGAATACTCCTTGGAGTACAGTCCAAATCAATAGTGAGGGTCCCACGGGAGAGAAAGGTGATAAATGAAGAATCTAATACAAGACAAGATATATCTGAGCTGAAGAAGCACAGTACCTCTCCAGAGTGATGTCTGTCTACATGCTTCCTACAGTGCAAGCAAGTGCAGTGATTGGATGGACAAGGTGCTCACTGTTTCATCCTCACACATGGAGCCTCTCCAAGCAGCCATTAGATAAGATGGTGTGTGTGTGTGTCCCGGGCAAAATTCCAAGTCATACCTCCTCGTGGTGCCTGGGGGGTAACGCTAACATGACTGGCTGGCGCAGCTTTAGTGATCGCTGTAGTATTCGTACTGATTTTGTCAGTTGCTAAGTGAAAGGCTGTGTTTAAAACACTGCAGTGGTTTTGCTAGCCCTCAGTGTTAAGATCATTTGTAACTTTAGCACGAGAAGCTAATCATGGTTATAATAGATGTAGTGGATGTAGTAATGTTGGATGTTGGAATATGAGATCATTGGTTGAGTCAGATGGTAGCATTGCTACAAGCGTGTCCAGACAAGGTGGGAGAGGTGTTGCTGTGGACAAGAAGTCTATGTAGATGGTGCAAGAGTTTTGTAAGTTTGGGATGAATGTGTACAATGTTTGAGAAGGAGATACACAAGTGGACTTGGCAGCATCCTGGTAGTAAGAGGTGACACTGTATCGACTACATCATCATGAGGCAGTGTCAGAGACACATGTGTAGTGACGTGATGGTGCTGAGATCTGCTGACTGTTGGACAAACCACAAGCTACTGCAAGGACAGCTGAGAATCAGAGTTCCTATGAAGCCTAGACTAGTTTTAAGGAAGAGGTTTGAGGTGGGAGCATTGAAGGATGAGAAGATCTGTAGCAGATTTAGTGAGAAGGTGAGTGAGAGAGTAGCCAGCAAGTGGCAGTCAGCAACAAGTACAGCAGAAAAGTGGGAGGTCATCAGAGATTGGCTAAAGGATGTAGGAGAGAGTGTTTTGGGATGGGAGACCACGAGGCAGCCAGATTGGTTCAAGGAAAGTATCTCTGTTTTGAAGGATGGCATTAATAAGAGAAATATGTTGTTTGGAAGATTGAGATCGGGGAAGGTCAGTGATCATCAGAGATATGTGGCCCAGAGAAGAATTGTGGCTGGGGCAGTGAAGAAGGCCAAGAATGAGTGGCTGCACAAGAAGGCTGAGGAAGTAGAGAGGGGATTGTTGTCTGGACATACGGGCGGGGGTTGCTGGCGAAGCATGAAAGAAATTCAGAAGGGAAGTGCCAGAATGAGACTAGTGATGAATAGAGTAGTAAGGAAGTCTAGTGGAGAGGTGTGTGTAGGCCGTGGTGAGCAGTTGTGTCGCTGGAATGAACACTTCAGCAAAATGCCAAACCATCCCGTAGATGAAAGCCTGGATGCTTCACCTTCTGATGATGAGGTGTTAGAAGCACTGGCGAAGCTGAAGAATGGCAAGGCTGGGGGGAAGAATGAATTATTGCCTGAAATGTGGAAGTGTTGCAATGCAGAGTTACTGGAGTATTTGATGGAGTTGTTCAGTAAATAATAGTTAGGCGCTGCTTCAGAGGGAACTACTGTATTTAGGGTTTCTGAAGGTTCTTGATTGTAGCGACCTGAGCGCAGCAAGGGCGCTACACTTAGGCCTGAGGGACCCTAAAAACAGTAGTTAACGACTGCTTGCAGCGCCTAACTAATTTAGAACCTTGCAACAGTTCCTAACAACACAATTGGAGGTACTCTACATATAGAAGCCCTGCCCTGAAGGCGGGGACACTACATATAGAATCCCTCCCTGAAGGACCTAAGAGATTTAAAGTCCCTCCTGTCACAATACAAAAACTACAGTAGCTATGTTCTAATGTGTGGCTAGAGGGAGAAGTGCCTAATGGAAGGATGCTCTGGTTGTTCCTATTCCCAAGAAAAGTGTGACTTGTCACAGTGTCATAACTGGCGAGGCATGAGTCTGCTGTGTGACTTGTCACAGTGTCATAACTGGTGAGGCATCAGTCTGCTGTGTGACTTGTCACAGTGTCATAACTGGTGAGGCATCAGTCTGCTGTGTGACTTGTCACAGTGTCATAACTGGCAAGGCATGAGTCTGCTGGATGACTTGTCACAGTGTCATAACTGGCAAGGCATGAGTCTGCTGGATGACTTGTCACAGTGTCATAACTGGCGAGGCATCAGTCTGCTGTGTGACTTGTCACAGTGTCATAACTGGCGAGGCATGAGTCTGCTGTGTGACTTGTCACAGTGTCATAACTGGCAAGGCATGAGTCTGCTGGATGACTTGTCACAGTGTCATAACTGGCAAGGCATGAGTCTGCTGGGTGACTTGTCACAGTGTCATAACTGGCGAGGCATGAGTCTGCTGTGTGACTTGTCACAGTGTCATAACTGGCGAGGCATGAGTCTGCTGTGTGACTTGTCACAGTGTCATAACTGGCGAGGCATTGTCACAGTCATGACTTGTCACAGTGTCATAACTGGTGAGGCATGAGTCTGCTGGATGACTTGTCACAGTGTCATAACTGGCAAGGAATCAGTCTGCTGGATATATGTAGAAAGGTGTTTGCTAAGGTCATCCAGCAAAGACTGCAGACAGTGGCAGAGTGAGTGTTGCCTGACACACAGTGTGGGTTCAGAAGTGGTAGAAGTTGTACTGACATGATCTTCTGTGCCAGACAACTGATATAGAAAGCTCTGGAGCACAACACCAAGATGTTTGTACTCTTTGTGGACCTCAAGAAGGCCTACGACTCTGTCCCTCGTAAGTCTCTGTGGAGTGTTATGAAGAAGTGTGGTATACCTCCCACTATGCTCAGCGTAGTGCGGTCCTTGCATGATGGCATGTCAGCAGAAGTGACAATGAATGGACAAGTGGCTCCTGAGTTTGAAGTGAGTGATAGCGCCAACTCTCTTCAATTTGTACTTCGTAATGGTGATGGAGCAGTGGAGAATCAGATGCAGGGAGTTTGGAGTTGATGTTATGTATAAGTGTGGGGGGAAGTTGGTGGGTGCAAGGACGAGGAGACCATTGAAGGTGAAGGCAACAGAACTGTTGTTTGCTGATGATGCTGCAGCTGTTAGTGTGGATAGGAACACTATGGAAAGGGCTGCTGTGGAGTTGGAGAAAGTGATCAAGGCATGGGGATTGACTTTGAGTGTGAGGAAGACAAAACTACTTGTTGCAGGTGCTCTGGGTACTGAAGATGAGGTGGGGCCGATAATGCTGGAAGGTGGAGAAGTGGAATGTGTGACTAACTTCAAGTACCTAGGGTCAGTGTTGGAGGCAAATGGAGGAGTGGGCATGGAGGTTGGGGAGAGAATTGCTAAGGCAGCAAGAGCTTTTGGAGCCCTTAAAAGTCCAATCTTCAACAACTCCAACTTGTCCTACAAGACAAAGAGGATGGTGGACAAGGCAGTTGTGTTGGGTGTCTCTTGTACGGCTCGGAGACCTGGACGACCAAACGTGATGCCACCAAGAAGATGGAAGCCTTTCATAATCGATGTTTGAGGCAAATAGTTGGCATCACGTCAGTACTGCAGAGGACTGAGCGCATCAGCAGTGTCCAGGTGGCCTGCCAGTTTGATGGAGGAGTCCCTGGGAGATATAGTTATAGCGAGACGACTGAGATGGCTGGGCCACCTGGCAAGAATGGATGACCACAGACTGCCCAAGAAGATACTGTTTGGTTGGCTGCCTCAACACCGCCCTGCACATGGGACCAGAATGAGATGGTGAGATCGTGTCAGAAAAGATTTGAAAAAGTTTAATATTGATGAGAGGAGGTAGTATCAGTTGGCACAGGACAGGAGTGGTTGGAGGAGAAGTTGCAGGACAGGACTCGAGGATATGACTGAGGCTAGAGTGGGAGGATGAGAGGAGAAGAAGGACACATGTGGAAGACAGTATTGAGAACAGTGGTAGCAGTACAGCTACAGATAAGCCATACCAGTGTAGTGTGTGTGAGAGAGCATTCAGACGAAAGCAAGAGATTGATAGACACAGGTGTGTCACTACTAGTCAGAAACATTAATAACTGTGATTTAGTCTTGTCACTTGTGGCAGAGAAGCATCATCCGATGGGTGGCTTCCTTTCAAGGTGTGTGTGTGTGTGTGTGTGTGTGTGTGTGGTATGTGCGTGTGGTGTGTGTGTGTGTGGTGTGTGTGTGTGTGGTGTGTGTGTGTGTGTGTGTGTGTAATTGAATCTACCTATAGAGTATGTACACATTTGACAGTTTGATTGACAGGTAACAATTTCAAGAGTGAACAAGATCTGGACAATCTCACACTTCAGGACTGTCAATGCAAACTGGAATCATATCGTGGACTATTTTCAGACTTACACAAAGCACACATTATGAAAATCTTGACATGATCACTCTTAGAGAGAACTTAAGTTAAAAAATAATTCACCATTTAGTTTCAATCTTGCGCCACACCTTCATAACAGTTATTGTTAAAATTGTTAGTGGGTTCTCTGGTAGGTTAAGAAAACATATCACATTAACTGTTTTTTTCCCCTCAGTCTCTCATCACAGTCTGCTCATGTGCAGTACATACACAACCGTATGTGTGTGTGTGCATGCATGTGTGTGTGTGCATGCATGCGTGTGTGTGTGTGCATGCGTGTGTGTGTGTGAGACTTACCCAAGCTGTCTGTGAAGTGTTTGTACGTATCCTCATTCCGTATTGTAGAGGAAATGAAAATAGTAACACCGCGATGTAGCCTGCAAGGTCATATTCATGCACTTCCAATTGTAATGTATCAACAGCAAGACAACTGTCATATTAACACACACACACACACACACACACACACACACACACACACACTGACATCATCCCTATACCTGTCTCCATGCCCACCCAAGTTATTGGCAATGACCTGCCAGACTCACTTTGTTACTAATTCCAGCACAGAGATCAGTGGTCCAGTAATATCACGATCATAGACAACATCTTAAACATCAACAACAACAACAACAACAACAATCAGTACAACAAGTACAACATGTTTACAACAACTCTATATATAGACTTCCCAGCACCTGTGGCCAGAATGTAATCTAGGGAATCTCTACCAGTGACTGTTGCAAAGAACTCTTCCACCGATTCTTTCATAGTCCAGTCCAATAATCTCACGTCAATCTGAATACTGGAGATTTCCTGAAAATAAACAACAACAACAACAACAACAACAACAAAAGCAACAGTATACACTAAACTAACCAGAATCGCAATGTACCATAGACTATAGATGAGAACAGAGAGCACCGTTGGATTGTAAGCGCTAGATCACACTGGTTACCACAGTGCACCTCAACTGATCTTACCTCTGAGCTAAAGACTCTGGCAACTAGTCCAACACAAACATGCAAAATTACACTTTTGTTGTTGGAGTTGTTTCAGTAGTATTAGAGCAAACATAACACATGCTTCTTGAACTGGTTATAGTAATAAAAAAATGTTAAGTATGTTTAAACACTAAGGAGGACAAGTCAAAATAATTTGGATATACTTTGCCTACGGTTGTATATAGAAGTACAGTAGAATGTAAGTTACTGAACTTCAGTCTTCCAAACACCCCAGTTACCCGAACACCCACAGTCTGATAGTACCACATGCACATACAAAGAATTGCTTGACCACGCCCCTTCATTAGTGTTCCTATAATGAATTTGTAATGGGTGTTCTCAGTTATCCAAACATTTCAGTCAGTTATCCCCAACACCTCTCGGTCCCAACGTGTCCTGATAACTAACAGTCTAACATAGCAACACAAACCACACCCACTTGCATGTTGATGTGAATGTTCTCTCTGAGTCTCTCCAACACAGCGTCGTGGCAATCTGTGAACACATAGCTACTCGGGCAGCAGAGTCTGCATAAGGAGACGCCAGCACACCCAATGCCACACCCCAGCTCAAGGACACGCCTACTCCATGAAACAATTATCAATATAATACATGACACCTGATAAAAAAATAAAAATAAAATAGATGACAGACCTTCCCTGGAAATTGGCTGCAGCATCAGACAATATGACCCATTCTACAAAAGCAAGTGAAGCCTAAGATATAAACATGGGAAGGGGAGGCGGGGAGGGGGAGGGGGATGGAGGAAAGAAAGGAGGGAAGTAATAAAATGTTCTAATTCACTTCAAAAATGTCTGTCCTACCAAACCTGCCAGGTGACCAGTCCCGTGGTTCCTTGAGAAATCAAGTTAGTGGACTCCTTCACAGTGACATAGCCACACCCCTACACACAACACAGGTCATGAAGTGAAAGAGTGGCAGAGCTGCGCTCCTGAATGGCTACCCACCACAATGAAGCAAGCAAGGACTGTGATTGCCTGGAGCAATTTAGTACTGTACTAATCATCAGAAGAAGGTAACCAAAAATGCTGTGCATTTAACACAAGTAAAGGTTGGGAGGGGGGGGGGGGGGGGGGGTAGATACAACTTTTCCACCTAATTCAAGTTACTATACATAAGTTTAGCTGAACCAATTTGTGTATTGTGTGGGGGCCTTCGACAAATAAATGAAAAATTTTTTTGGCAATGAAATATGGTTGTACACATGCACACACACACATACACATTAGGATGTAGCAGCTGAGAAACTCACAATGTTGTATGACTTGTAACAGTCTCCATTCCCACTGCCTGAAGTCCCAGAGATTAGACCAGCAAACATGGAGTATATCTCATCTATCACTTCATGACCTCCTTTCTCAGCCTATCAAACATAGCAAGCTAATATCTGCACGTACACTTTCCAAACTGCTAACCTCGAAAATAATGTGCTTCAAAAATACTTTTCTGTAATGATCTGAAGGTGGAAATTTTCTACTTAGATGGTGACATAAAACCTACCATATAAGTAAAACTAACTTAATAATGACTACACATCAACCTGTTTACCACCAACTTTATGATAAATTTGATTTTGATCTTTTGCTGAAAAGTTTACCTGTATAAACACCTTTTGTAACAAAATTGATGTTATACTGATTTACTTCTTACTTCTTTATCATGAGATTTCCATACTACATTGGTTATTGGTACCATAGACAAATATTGATCCAAAACAGATGTGACATCCATGACAATCTTTAGTCTCGCGTAGCTAGACCCTTTACCTAACAGCAGCGTAGCTGGGTACGCTAGACAATCTTGTGAACAATTATTCGGTAAAGGATAGCTTATACTCAGCTGTGGTGACCTTTTACCAGTCGTCGAGTGAGCTTGCCCGGTGGGTAAGTTTGTTTGACTTAGCGTTTTTGCGTCGCGTAGTGTCGGCGCGAAAACCAATGGCGACTGGAGCTAGGAACGACCTGTACACTGGGGGTGCCCGGCGTCTGTGGGGCGTGCAGAGTGTCCCACCGGATCGGTATAGCCTGGGGTATAAAGCTTTAACAAAAAATCTGGAAACTGGTTTTCTGTGGGTTAGAAATCGAAATCTCGAAGTCGACAATATTCGCCCATTCGCCAATGTCTCGTAAACCTAACTGCTCCTACAATTGCCTCATAGGTATGGCTCTGAAGTCAAGCAGCTCCGGAAGGTTGCCAGTGGGGGAGATATATAGATTTTTCGAGTGAGTCGAATTGCCTTTTTGTTGATCATTCATCTAATTGACATAATTGTGTAGAATTCGGTTAACATAACTTTACTTGTAGGAGAGAATTTCCATATTTTCTCACAGCAACAGAACCCTGGAAGGTAATGTCCAAATAATAGCTAATTTTTTTTTTGTTTCTGGTATATACTTCACCTTCTTGCTACCCCCATCCACCAGAATTCTCTTCGACACAGTCTTTCTTTGGGTCATTATTTCAGGAAGTTCAACAGTGACAGGATGATGACAAAGAAGGGCCATCTTTGGGAAGTGGAACCTCACAAGGCAGCTGAACTGGACAAGGAAATTTACATGTTTTTGGCTAAAGCTGTACCAGGTAACTTGTAGTCTCTCACTAATTAGAAATTATATTGCCATTGAATTCAATTAAATAATTAGCCCTGAGTGCTACAGAGTGATCAATGGGTACTGATAACCTTGTTGCAAATAATTCCTATAATATCCTGTCAATTGTTTTTGCTGCAAGGTTAATGGAAATCTTAGTTTCAAATTCATCTTTGAAGTCTCCATATTTGAAGAGAGTTGTATTATGGAAGAAGTAGCATATAATTGCCATGAGTAAGTGCAGCTCTACGTACAGTACTTTCTACGTGACTAGTTTAATGAGTATATCTGCAAACACACACACACACACACACACACACACACATTTCACTGATGCAGAGCTGTCTCCTTCCTTATTATTGTCTTTCATATTGATACTGTCTTTATTCAGCTTTCTTCATCTTCCGTTTGGGTGAGTTGGCACAACCCAAAATGGCTGCAGCTTTCCCTCACTAAACTGCCCACTGACAGCTTCTGGAAGAGGTAGCTAGTTAGCAAGTGGCTCACTAATTGCCAGAGACACCATTAATAATATCTATTCTACAGAGAACACTTTACATTTGCCATAGTTATTAATTATAATACATGTTCCATAACTTTCATCTGGTATTCTTTGTGGCTGTAGAAAATCTGCCAAATACATCTCAGCTATCTATTCTTCAGGCACAGATGGCACATATCTACTTGGATTCAGCCAACAGCAAGTCCTCCGCTCCCTTCACTGGCACTATTCTTTCTACTCCAGGCTACTTCACACCAACAACACCTGTAACGACTAGACATATGAGTTACTAGGTTTATTATTATTAGCTAATTATTATCATTATTATAAAAATATTGTTATTATTAGCATTGTCATCATCATTATCATCATCATGATTGTTATCATTATCATCATTATAGTTATCATTATTATTTACAACTTTTAGAGAAAATTCGACAAGTAGTATGGGTCTGAGGGGAGCTGGGGTAGGATGGAATGGAACGAGTGGGGTGAGGGGTAGGGGAGATGTTGAACTAAAGTAGCCCATAAATATATGCAATACCAATGAATAGTTGTATATATTTTTTTAATTATTCTTTATTTCTAGGAAAACTGCACACAAAACACGATACAATTTCCTGATTTTATTGGATGTCACAGTGGATTTGTTGGGAACACTCCAGATAGCCCGGCTTCTTCAACCGTATCAATGTCAGCAACTGCTATCAATAGAACTAAAAGTCATGCTACCTTAAAGTATGACAAAAAAGCCACTAATGCCACTAAACTGGACCATTCTCCTCAGGGTTCTTTCACTAGAGTACCTAAACCCAACGATACCTCAGAAACGTCAACCAAGTTTAATCAAAATGAGCAAATACCCCTTGTAAGCGAAGAGGCACTGCAGTTGATTCAGTTTTGTAATCACTGCTCATTTGAACTTTCTGTGCACTCACCAGAGAGCAATACCTTATCACAGAAAGATGAAAATGGTCACAACAAAGCAATGGAAAGCAGTGAACAAATAGAAGACATATTCCCTATGGTCAGCTTATCATCTCCTTCCGTGCTTTGTGAAGAAGAGTTGGACAACACTTATTATCCTTTCATTACTGAACCAAGAGGAGACTGCAATGTAACACTGGCCAAGTTAAATGGTGGTGGATACCGCACAGAACCTGGTGCACCACGTGAGCTTCATATCAAGAAGTGCCTTCGTGGCAAGAGAATGAATGGGACTCTACGCAAAAATTCAGCCAGCTTGGAAAATGCTATTCGCCCAGTAACAGCGACTTGGAATTCCTGGTGGGAGAGGGAGTACACGTTATTGCTTATGAACGATGATATGACAACAGGCTGTTACACTGAAAATCAATCTAGGGAAATTAGCGTTGACCACTCCACAAGGAAGCCTTACTGGCACTCCTCAAGGAGAAAGCTGCAATATCCTGTCCTCGTGCCAGCTAAGCCTTCCAGATTAGAACATCCATCAGTGATGAAGTCTGGCAGTGGTAAAATTACCTGTGAGGCCCTCAACAAGAGTGAAGACAAGAAAAGTCCTCAAAAGTGCTTGATTGATCTGAGAGAGAAGCTGACAAGGAAGAAAATGGCTAGCATATACGCAAACTTGCGCCTCATCATTTCTATTCCATTTCATAAAATAATCATTCAAAGAAAAGTGGGAAGAAACTATAAAGAAGGGAAGAGAGAAGAGGGTGGCAAGCATCGCATCTTCACTGGAGCACTTCAATAACTCTGTCATATCAATATTTTGATGAAATGTTAAAATCAGGCACTTCAAAAATGTTCTAGTTATGGATTTCTTGTTACTTTTCATGCGTTGTGAATGGTTTGTGAGAATGTATATTTCAAAGTACAAACTCACCTGTAGTAAATTCTTTATAACAAGATCTTTTGGCTACAAATTCTTTATAACAAGATCTAAATTCTTTATAACAAGATCTTTTGCCTTAGACTTGCTGGAGTGCAAAAAAAATTCATTTTTCTAACTCACCTAGCTATGATTTCAAATGACAGTGATAAATAATGATTGTGAAATTTATTGATCTGTTTAAATAGTATTCAATATTGGAAGTGCATGTGTTGTTTTATAGTTTTTTCTATATGGCAAAACCAATGATATATTTTCTATTTATTTTTGATAAATTTTTTCTCCTCTTCCCCTTCATTACTTCTGGTGGAATTTTAGTATAATAATGCAGGGTTCCCTAAACTTTCATAAAGTGCAAGAAAATATTTGCAATTTGTTTTGAGTCCATCCACAGTCTGACTGGACTAAATGTGAAATTGAAGAAGGGGCACCACCATTTATAAAGATTTCTCAGGTTAAAGTCAATGCCTGATCATTAGCACATCAATTATGCCCAACTGTAATCTTTGGAATAATATGTCAAATTTTATGATACTGGATAGTTTTGGACAATTTTAACGGAAAAAGTGAAAGAAAAATCAGTAAAATGATTGGGGATGCAATTAAATTGGATACCAGATTGATTTTTGATGGATATAAATAGTTCAAAGTATTATACCCAAGAAATGTTCAGCCTCTCTGTTGTGTTTTCGTGATGTATATTGTACTGTAAAAATTCAGCCAGTGACCTTACGTTTGATGGTAAATCATTCTGAACAGCTTCAGGATTCACGATGAAATTGCAGGTGGACCTCTGGATGGGGCTATCCAGCAGTCTGTCCTTAACTTGCTTGCGTGTGCACCAAGCACGACACACAACCATACAGTTTACAACCACAGCGATGATGCTGGCTGTAGCTATGCAGGATGCTATGACAATGAAAAATAGGCCCACAACAACTCGTGGTGGCTTTTCTGTAGCTGCAGTGGTATCTGAAAGTAAACAAAGTTTATAAAGTTAATTGAAAAAAGAAAACAACAACAACAACAACAAAAATGCATTCATTAAAAAAGTTCTCTTTCTTCAATTTTTAAAAAGAAAAGATGGGCAGATAATTGGAACAAAGCCAGGATTGTTACACCCTCAGAAAAAAAGTGTGCATAAAAATCAAGTAACCTTGGATCCAATCTCTGGATAGGAAAGTGTGTGTGTGTGTGTGTGTGTGTGTGTGTGTGTGTGTGTGTGTGTGTGTGTGTGTGTGTGTGTGTGTGTGTGTGTGTGCGGATACACATGAGTGTATTGATAAGGAACGCTAATGTTATAAGTCTCCTCATTCACTCAAGCCGTAACTCTAAAACTTTATATTAGTACCCCATCTAACAATATATAAAAAAATAACGCACATTTCAAGCAGCATTCGATTATAGCTAAATAGTAATGGTCCAACTGGAAACTTATTCTTACTCAAGTTATGTGGGTTTATTGGTCACACTATTATGGCTAAAGGTTTTAAGTTCCAAACAGCTTTTACCATTGTACATCGTACTCTATAGATAGAGGGGGGAAAAAGAAGTTAAAAAAAAAGCCAATCCAATCAATACCTTAATACAAATTTTATTTTATTTTAATGATATCACTTCTTATCACATGGCTGATAAGCAAGCATCTATAGTATAATAATAGGTTCGAACCGGTCCGGTCCGGTTTTGGCAGGACCATCTTTTGATATGGAGAATTCTGAAATAACTATTATCATTAAAGGGAAATCCCAAATTGACAATTTTTACCGAATATTTTCATCCTGTGGTTTGTTTAGCGGTGGCTTAGCATTAATGATTGCAATGAATAACAAGGTCTAAGATATTTTGTGACAAGTGTAAGTACAGTTTGCAATGTAGTTAGAGTTGTCAGTAACTATTCTAGCTTGGCATCAGTCTAAACATTAGCTAATACAAAACTTATTTTTATTTAGCTAGCTATTTACAATTAGCTATAGTGACTAGTCACAACCATGAATTATCCCTAGCTACACCCATAAACTGTTTGGCTACACCCATGAACTATTTGGCTACACCCACTACCTGGCCAGACCAATTCATGAGAGCTACCTCCATCCCTGATATAATAAGGTCAAAAAGATTTAAGGAGAAAAAAATGAGCAGTTAATCTCACCAGTGCAGTCTGTAGATTGTGTATCCCAAGTAGAATTTCCATTGCACAGTACAGGAAGGCTACATTCATCCATCTCTCCCTGATTACCTGAGGCTGAAATAATTTTGAAATACGCAATATGTTATACTTTTAATCCCACACAGCCAAACAAACAAACAAACAATACTAACAAAACAAAGGGGGGAGGGGAGGGGAGGGGGGAGGAGGAGGAGTTTGATCTTAAGGAACAAGACTCTATGGGTTCACATGTTCATATTATTCCTGGAACAGTCCACACAGTTTTGTCTGCTAAAGTAATTAAATTACACGAACAAATAATTCTAGAATTAGGAAGGAAGAGTCAGCAATGGAAAGTAAAACATTATAACCTCTCTCTTTAAGGGTCCTCCAAAAAAATTATAACCTCTCTCTTTAAGCGTCCTCCAAAAACAGCTTAATTCTCGATGACCCAACATCATATGGAGCAAAAAACATGTATTTTTTAGCAACCAAATTTTAACTAAAAGCAAATAGCCTGTCCTCCCTAATTATTGCCTTTATAGAGAGGCTTTTAGCTAATTACATACTGAAGCAATGAGGAAGGATGGTCGGAAGACGTGGTTGGGGCTCTATCCAGTTATCGGAATATGAAACCTTACAAGGTGCTTGTGAAGTGGGAAAGACTATATCTTTCATCATAGTTGCCGTATTATCTGCCATAAGGTCAGGATCACAAGACAATATAGCTTCAGCAACATGAGATGCCACATAAATTCCTACAATATCATCTTGTTGAAAAGTAATGCAGTCCTCTTCTACACTTTTATTTACAATAAAGGTGGTAAAGTTTTCTCCTTCAATAGCTTCGTCTACATCAGCACTTAGACTTAAAGGTGAACTACCGACCAATGAGAAAGTAGAGCTTTCCTCCTCAGACGGTCTCCAAATTTGAAGGAATAGCAAGGGACCTGACTTCTCACAGCTATTGAGGGAGAGTGAATTCAGTCCAAGAGATCCACTCCATCTTTCAATAGATCCGTTAAATGCAAACCTCAAATTGTGAAACAGGATGAGAGTATTGCCGGTTCTTTTATACTGCAATTCACTATTACTAAGTTGGCAATTGCTACTTCTGTTCCCGAAACTACTGTCGTACACATCGGTGAAGCAGAATAGTTGACCTACATTAAGTAGTTTAACTAAACAGCAAATCTCTAATATTAGCTACAAACAACTGTACCATAGACGATCCGTTTGATACAATAGAATATCACAATTCCATATAGGCTTATATTCCAGCAAACTTTCATTTTGCTGGGTGCCCCAATAACTTTGCCGACTCAGCGTAACCGATCCCGGACAATTCCCAATTGCTCATGGGCAATTTCCCAGCAATTTCAACTATAACATGCACTATTGCTAAACATTGTAGAACGAGTTAGGCGTATTCCTGAGCCGCCGTGGGTTGGGCATTACTGAATGTAACGATGACTGTGTGCGGTCATTAGCGACATCACTGATACCACATTTTATTGCATTAGAGGTTGTACTGGTAGTTTCCTCATTAAATTCAGTGCATACCTTGTTGTGCTACATGCTGGTGCACGCATGTTCCATATTTGACAGGAATTTCATACCTGACTAGGTATTGCATATAGGTAGCTAAGATCACTTGATCAAAATAAACCCTCCCACACATCCGCACTTAGATTCAGACTTGTTATTTGCTGCTTCCCATCTATAATAATAATAATAATAATAATAAAAGTAAATAGCTAAAAAAATGAATTATAGAAAGAAAATAAGTGTGTGAGTGTAAGAGAAATGATAAAAAAAAAGAGTAGTAAAATGCTAATAATTTGTATAGCTTTGAGGTAAAGTAGAGAACACAAGTGTAGAAAGCCAAGGAAAACATTAGAACTTAATGAAGTGTGAGGAGGAAGAAATGAATTAAAAGTTAATCTCCTATCACATTTCCCCCATCACTTATGAATTTCCCAATTGAATAGGGAATAATCCTAAATTGAGAAAGAGTAAGGAGAAGACAAATGAAGGAGTAAGTGAGCAAAAAAAAGGTTATGCAAGGATATAATGAAAAAGTGATGATAAAATAGAAAGGCAAAGTGGTTTAAAAAATACAGTTAACAAAAAAAAAACAACTAAGAAAGACAAAATGGTTTAAAATATACTTAACAAAAAAGCTATTAGCTAGCTAGAAAAACAACAACAACAACAAAAGTGAGGATAAAATAAAGAAAGACAGTTAGAGTGACTGGGGAAATGAGGGGGGGGAAAAATGAGGGGGGAAAATGAGGGGGAAAAAAATGAGGAAAAAATGAGGAAAAAAAAAATGCCGTGACCAGGATTCGAACCTGGGTTATTACGGCCACAACGTAATGTCCTAACCTCTAGACGATCACGGCCACAGAAGCCAAGCGCATTAAATTCTTTAGCTATGCTTAACGGTTCAAGCAGGAGAATCTACTGCTACAGTCATTGGTCCACAAAATTACTACATGGTGTCTATGTATAGTATCATGTAACATGATGCGCATCATTGACTTTTTCACAAGAGCTATGATAACAGGCACAGACAAATATCACATATATGCACAAAATGTAAATTTTACGCGCATCTGTTGGAAAGCAGGCACTGTGAGCCGTGCAAGCAAAGCTCCTGAAGCCAGGATAAGAACTCGCAGGAGAACAGGCCTTTCCTCACAGCAAGTGGTGTGGGCACCTGAAGTCCCACCTGGACTATTGCTGTTTCATACACACAACACACACACACACACACACACATTTAGTAGACCACCATGAGGCAGATTGAACTATTTGCTTTGATGTGGCTTACTCAGTAGCCAAGTAATTAGACTGTAAGTAAAGACTTAGAAGAATTACACAATTAATTTAAGTGGTTGCAATGAACATGCCATTCTTTAAACTTCCTGAACATTACCCTGTCTATACCGATACGATGTCCTTCATTTCATACACACACATGCACACTAACAGCTAAATTTTACAAGTTTTGATGTGTGGGACACACATCCATGACTGTGAATCAGTGTAGATGTGCATTTTGGCAATCAGTGTTTATCTTCCAGATAGAGGCTCAAAATTATTTAATACATCTGACAATGTCTAGCTTTTAAAATATTAAAAAAGCTGAAAGTTATTACCTAACATGGATCCAGAAAACAAACAAACAAACAACAAATCATGTGCTTCATTCTACAATTGTAGGCCACTGTCCTCCTCACCAAGTCTTAAAATTAAATTCGAGTGAACTTGCATTCTATATCGTAGGAGAGATTACACGAAAATAATTGCCACCATACAAAAAATAAGAAATAAATTATCAACATGGTTTTTGAACACACATTAATTACAGCTCCTAACAGAGTTATAATCTGCTTTGTGTTCCTCCTGCCATGATAATGGTCTCTCCTGTGATATAGTTGGCATCGTCAGAGCACAAGAAAGCCACTGCTCCAGAACAATCATCTCCTTCTCCCACTCTACATTAACCAATCAATACATATAATAATACTTTGGTTTTTATTCTGAAAGAGTTCTATCACCATTATTACGTACTACATGTATTTTTTTTAAATTAACCAAATTAATAACTGAAAATATTAATAGGAAAAAACTTGCCTGCCCAATGGAGTTCCTTTCACCAATTCTTCTACTGCAGTTTCATTGGACCAGATCTGCACATTGAATATCATGAAAATATAGAGATGTTGTAAAAAGTCTAAAAATAACAATCTTCAAAGACACAAAATTTATTATCCAAATAGCTAAATTAAACATTTCTATCTAGAAATTATATAATTGTGTCACATTACTTGTTTAGCATAATCAACTCCTCTGCTTACCGCTTTGCTAAAATTAGTTTTGATAATGCCAGGGGCAATGCCATTGACTCGGATACCCTCTGGACCAAGCTCATTCGAAAGAACCTTGATTAAGCCCAGCAGTGCAGTCTTGCTAACTGAGTAAGGACCAAGCAACTGCCATTACATTAGAAAATAAATAAATAAAAGGCACTGTTGTGATAAACTTACTGAAAAAGGCACATAACCTCCAATAGAGGACACAAGCACCACAGAACCATGTGAACTGTCTTTCAGATATGGATATGCTTCTTTAACTAATAGAGCAGCTGCTTTAACATTGATATCCAGTATCTGAAAAGAAAACAAGATAAAAAAAATTGCAAGCTAATGAGGAAGCTTAGCACAGTCAGGTGATCTAGAAGACCTTAACTAAAACAAAAAAAAATTACATGAAATGCTTATAAGATCTGATAAGGAATTCACTTGGAACATAGGGTTTAGGCTATATGCTTTGATCTTACCTTATCCCAGGCTGACTCTGGAGTCTAATAATAATATAATTATAGACAGTAATACAATGATTTCACCGGCTTTTATAACTTACATCAAGTGTTCTCCCAAATGTAGGGTTCACAGCTGCATTAGAAACCAAAATATCAAGCTTACCAAATTTGGAAATTGTCTAAACAGAAATAACTGATTGGCTAACACATCAAAAGAATAATGACATATTTACCTCTTTAACCAGATTTGCTCGGTGCTCTGCTTTACCAACATGGCAGATAGTCCCTTCCACTTGGCCACCTTCTTCCTCCTTAAGCTTCTCTACTGCAGTCTTGACATTGTTCTCTTTCCTGCTGCTCACCATCACGTTGGCACCTTCCAGCTTTAATTTCTTAGCAATGCTGAACCCAATACTAAATTAAATTAACAATAGGTTAAAAACCACCAACAAAGCAGGTGTTGTGTGTAAGCTTGAAGATACTAGAAGAGCTAATTCCGTGCAGGATAACTACTGTACTTGCCCATCCGATGAAGCAGTAACAATTGCAACTCTCCCTGCAAGCCTTCTTCCTCCCGCAGCAGCCATTTCAGCACACGCCCCAGATAGCTCTATTTCATATACTATAGGAACGAATCGTTAGTTGTTTATCCTCAACCAATGAAACGATTCGTACCATGTTATACTTTGAAAAATGGATGCTGTCTTCAACAACAGGAGTGTGGCGTCAGATGAGAACTACTATACACTCCTGGGGTGTGATGAAAACTCTTCAGTAAGTATCAACTACTTCTCTTCTAAATTAATCGTTCTGTTTTCAGGCGGAGCAAATAGCAACTGAATACAAGCGTCTGGTTAGAAAGCACCATCCAGATAAAGTGCCTCAGGAACAGCAAGCGGAGGGTAGTAATTACAGAAATTAGTGACATCTGGGAAATAAGGATGAAGAGCACAACTAGCGTGTTTCAGGAGAACATGTACCACATTCAGGTTCTTTATGGGGACAAAACTTCTGTGATATGTTAGCATGAATGATCAGCTTGTGTGTTGATAGAATTTGTAGCTACAAGAATTGAGTGACCTAACGTGAGAGTGTGGCAAAGTAATCTTTGAGGTCTGTGCCTCTAGATTAGGGGGGGGGGGGGGGGGGGGTTATGAATGGAGTAATTTTTAACTGAATTCCTCTTACCTTACATTTTGCAAGCATCTTTTGAAATAGTTATCAAAATTGTTACTCTTACATTTTTTCACTCGTGTAGCAAAGGAGAAATTCTTAAAGATAGAGAAGGCCAAGGAGACCTTGCTGGATAAGAGTAAAAGAGCCAAGTATGATGAATGGCGACTAGGAGGGTTCAGTGTTGTCCTGACCTTTGACAAGTGGATGGAGTTGCTGCCCAGAGTGCATACAGTGAGTGATTTACACTGCACATAGTTTTAGTTTCCTCAACCATAACCCCTCCCACTAATCAATCATTTTAATTATCACTGTGTTTTCATCAGAATGTATCATTGTACACTAGGATGCTTTTAGGTGTTTATTTTTGGATTTTATTTATTTATTCCTCTCCCCCTTCACTCCCATACTAGTCAATGCACTGGGCACCTCCTGAGAAGCCACGGCCATCGTTACCGGAGTCCAAGTCAAGTCCTCCATCATCTGAGACAAGTACGTCCACCTCCACGGCTGGAGGAGGAGGGGGAGGCAATAGCGATGAACATCCTCCATTTTCTCTGGAGGAATTCAGAAGAGGTCAGGGGTCATCATCAGCGGGACTCAGTCATTTTCGAGACTATAAAGTGTAACATCATGACTATTGCTGTTTTAACCCAATATTGAAGAGCATCTTTTTTTCTTTTTACAACGATGTTTTATTTATGACAATCTATTCCCCAAAGTAATACATATTGAAACGTGCTTATGTCCTAGAGAGAAGAAAGATGCTGCTTTAGAAATTAGTTGTGTCCTCACTGTAAGATTCATGGGCATCGTCTTCATAGTCTGGATTGAAACCCTGCAGTACATATTAATTTAAGTCACAAGTTTTTTTTTTATTGTTGGTTCTTGTGGCAGGCCACGAGTTGTGTTAAGTGTTTCTACCATACCTGTCCAGCCAGGTAGCCCTCGAGCAAGCGCTCAGCCCTATTCACCAGCTGTAGGCCATCATGAGGCATTTTCACTTCATCTGGGTCTTTGTTGATGAGTTCCAGTAGCCGACTTAAGTCTTTCACAATTACCCTGAAGAGGAGGGGAGAAAAAATAGAAGGGAGATAAGTGAAACAAAAAAGATCAAAACAAGTCGTGTTTGCTATTTATTGTACTTACTTGTATTGTCTTGTAATTGGTATTTCTGGCCTCAATTCCTTTAATTTTCTTCGCAGTTCATTCAGCATTCGCAAGAAGACATCAGAGTGGTCCCGGAGAAAAGCCAGCTTGCCCAGGAATACGCTTTCATCACTGGTATTGGTGGACTCTGGACAAAGGATATAAAGATGCAAATTAAAATATTCCAACACTGCAGTGTGTTGACTAGCTAGGTGACCACTAGTGTCTCACCTGAGGGCACGTAGCGGGGTTCTGTACTTCTCTGTAACGTGTCATCCTTAGTCTAGCACAATGAAGGAAAGCATATATGAATGAATGTTTGTAGGTGTGGTTTGGTAATCTAATTTATAACCCCACCTGCAATCCTCACTGTGAATTATCCAATATATATATGTAGTACTCATTACATGAGTCAGAGTGTGATATGGCGAAATATTTCATGAGCAGGCTAAATTTTCAGGAGCCAGAGGCAGAGTGAAAATAAAGCCTTAGAGTGAAATATCTAGCCATATCATTCTGACAGAGTGTAGTAAGTGGTTTATTCTACCCTAGATATCTTCACTACTGTAGTTCATACTAGGACCTCTTTGAAAGGAAATGCCTTATTTCATGATGTGATGAGACAGAAAAATAGTTTTAGTCTAAAATAAAATAGTATCCATCTCTGCTCACCTGTGCGGTTGACTGGTACTTCCTGAGGATCTTCTGAGACCACCGCATGAGTTCCAGACCGTCTGGAGGCATCTGCAGGCGCGAGGGCTTCTTGTTAAGGATGTACAGGAGGCGTGTCACATCTCTCATGACTTTCCTAAGAACAAAGATGTGACACACTCTTCAGCGAACATGTGACAAACACTCTTAAGCTAATGATGAGGAGTTAAACAAGACGGTCAGTAATTGTGCACATGTCTGATAATGCCCACCCAAAAGTAAGGCATAATAACTTTAAAAAATGTCAGTCTATGAAAGGATTTGATGTTCCTCCCACAATTTAATGGCCTAACTTGAGGCACTTTTTTTACACATAAAAAGGTAAGCATAAAGAGGACTGGATTGGGAACACCTTATGATTTTATAGAAAAAGTTTGTTTGGTACCTGTACTGCTCCTCAGCAGGTGAACCCTGTGGCAATTCTTTCGACCTTCTTCTCATGTCATTAAGCATCTGTAGGAATATGGTGGACTGCGGTCTCATCTTTTCTACCTTGTGCTTGAAGATAGTTTCATCATCGCCGTCAATGTCATCCATCTCGTCTTCTTCTTCTTGCTCAGTTGACGTATCATGACTTCTCAAATCTTAAACAACAACATTAAGTGAATGAAAATGGCAGTACCCCTGTTAATTTCTCAGATTTATTTTTACTACTCATGCTCGTAATATTTAGCTGAGCCACTTTTGTATGTAGTACAATATAGCAAATGTTTCGGCCCTCCAAGAGCCTTGAAAAAATAATAGTAGCCACAGTTACATTTGCTAATGGTTTAAGAGGATAACATTTGCATCAACAAACATGGATTCCATGGTAATTTAGGTAAATTTGCTGAAAAGAAAGAATGACAATAAAATATAAAGTGAAAACGGATGTAAAAATATTATATGAAAAAAGCTGAAATGAAGTTTTTTTTAATGGACATACCTGTAGTGGCGTATACGTTTTGAAGTAGTTCAGGTTTGTTTTTGGTCTGCAAAAATATATATATAAAAATTAAAAAAATTAAAATGTATATAAGAAATTTCTAGCTCTTATACATTCAACCATTCTTAGCTATACAGCCAAATCAATCTTCAAGATTAAGAGCAAAATAAGTATTTCAACCATGATTAAAAATAACAGATACAGATTAAACAGCATTCTCCCATCTTAATTATTTAATTATTGTTTGTGTACTTCCATTTGGTGAATGATCTAATTTGACTCGTCTTGTTTGATGACGTATCTCTATGTTAAGAAATCAGTTTCCATTGTCGTACCTTGTTAAAGAACGAGAACGAGTCTGACCTCTTTGTCCTCATCGTCCCTGCCACACTGTCGCTGGGTTTGGACGATTCCACCACTTCAAACACACCACGGCTACAACAGGAGAAAGAATATTTAAAATATTTACTGTCTAACGAACAGAAGTACACGTGTGGATGCGAGTGGTTGTTGACTTGTTCGCAGTGTGAGTGTAAATTACCTCGTCCTCTGCAGAGCGCGGACGACCAGTACCATCACTATGACTGCTGCTGTGATTATTATTAGTATTACTACTACTATGATTACTATAATGGCCCATTGAGGAAGTGACAAAGGGTTTTCTCCAGTATCTACGGATGGAAACAAAGGAATAAATCCTCATTAAATTATGACACCAAAAATTTTAGTATATATTATTGTAAACATATAAATTATTTTTAGTATACAATCAGTTTAAAAATAATATAGTAAAGATAGAAAAAGTACGCAAAGCAAACAACAAAAACAACATCCAAAACAAATCAATTACTATACTATTTTTGTCAAATTCTCTCACCGTCACAATGGCTGACTGGAATGCTTAGGGAAGGTATTAACCTGATTGTGATGGTACCGGTACAGTTTCTCACACAGGAGCCCTGAAAGATATAGTCCACACACCTGGCAAATAGAAATGGCGGTGTACAAGTAAGTGAGTAATTAAGCACACTATAACAAACTGGAATATAATAGGAGCTACTCTTGATAAATGACACGGCAGGATAAAAGTCACTCCACAAATATGCAAATAAAAATAAAACAAGTATACATTAAAAGACCCAATGGAATTGAATCTAATATCACTAGCTAGTATGCCTCGTCCTCACCCATATCTCGAGTCTTTAGTGTGTGTGTGCGTATGTGTGTGGATGCTACAGCAACTTACAACATTGTGTATGTGGGTGTTGCGTTCTTCTGTGTGTTTCCCTGTGTGTGTGTGTGTGTGTGTGTGTGCATGCTCCTCTGCTATATCAACTTACCACATACAAGGCTGGTTGCTAGCTGCTCCACAAAATATGCACATAGGGTCTGAGCACAGTGGGTCAGGTACTGTAAAAAAAAGTGGCACCATTAGCAATGATGACGTCAGTTGACAACGGTCACACTTACCTGATCTACTTCTGCAGTCAGTATTCGACCCTGTTGGGCTGAAAAAAGGCTCATCACACACACAATCTTCACCGTCACATATCGCATTGGTTTCGCAGATTTCCGTACAATCTGTTGGCACACAAAGAAACGATAAATTAGAACTACATCGTATCGTACTGAATTTACGGGTACTGGCGGCACTCACTATTTTCTTGCGCGTACAGGCGAGAGCTCCAACAGAGTAGAAGGAATAGGCAGTACCAGAGCATTTTAGCGAGCTAACTACCACTTGGGGGGCGTCTACTGGTCGAATTACTGTAAGCCACACCCTCAATTTGAGATCCACCCACCCTACGGTGCAGAGAAAATAAATTGCGCGCAAAAAAGGGTTCGACCCATTCCTGACTACGTAGGCTGCATACTGCTGGGGGTGAATTGTTTTGTCCCCAAACTTGATATGCTTTAAAGTAGTTATTACACTTGGGAATAACTTCTACATACGTATGTATTTTCTAATTTAGCAGTTAAATGTATTGATGCTAATCCATGGTCACACTAGCAAGTTAATAAATAAATCACTGAAACACAATACAAACAAGTTATAATAATACAACTACAAGAAGACATGTATCGTGTGTCCCAGAGAAGAGAACTGCCTTGAAGGGTCTATCAAGACGTGTGTGAAGCCTGCCTCTTCCACTGGGACATAACCACCGGTGGTTCTTTGTCCCAGTGTCTCCAATGACAACATGAGAGTGGGTTCTTTGACTGCTGGCAATTTTTCTGCTGTTTCGCTGTAAATCAGACTTGGAGGGCGTGTCATCCCAGCCAAATGAATGAGGGAGTGTATGGAGGAGTGGGCAGAGATGGTGATGACCAAATGGTCACATGATTCCCACCTGATTCACAAGTAAAAGTCGAAAATAAGCATGAAATTAACTAACTTTTGGTGCATTGGCTACACAAGAAGATTTAAGGGCATAGATAAAACAACAACAGCTACAAAACAAATAAAATAAAAAAAGCAACAGCAGCTAGAAAACAAGTTAAAAAATAATGACAAAAAAATAAAATAAAATAAAACCACCTAACAAACCCTAACAAGAATAATCAATTTTACCAACCACTAAAAGATATATCTTATGAACTCACCAGTAAGTGGCAACTATACCATTCCCTCCATCTTCTACTACTTCTCGCCTGACAGAATTCTTTTGTCCAGAGCGGGCAAGGTCACAGAAAGGCATGTGTAAAAGCCACCTCAAGCCGTCACCATAGTGTGCTGCAGGTAAGTCCAGGGACATGTAAAAGCGAGAGAACTCATGGGCTGGAAGGATAGACTCTTGCCTGGCATTTCTAAGTGGCACAAAAGACCCTAAAAACCAAAAGTAATCCACGATGAAATTGTCTCTCTTGTTGTTTTCTTCTACAAGTTCTAATTAAACCATTCCTCAAGTATGCTCTCTCTAAAGAAACAAACAAACAAAAACTTTAAGTTCGCCACATACTCAATTGGGTACCTTTTATCACTTTATTTATACTAGAGACTAGGGTTGCTTTTAATTATAAAACAATTAGAATTATTCATTATTATTATTATTATAGAGGACTCTTTTTGTTAGCCTCTAATTGAACTGGTAGGCCACAATTACAAATTACTGATTATTATTAATTTTTTTTTATAAACAGCATGCACTGATTTTCTTGCATGAGCACGCTCAGTGTTATTTCAGAAAATATTGCACGAAAGTAAATAAAGCTATCGAGATAACAAATTCAATATGGCCGTACCTTTAACAAAAAAGACAGGGTACTCATCCAGAGGTATGCTTTCAATGTCAGCTTTGCCAGTGAACTCCATGGAGTGGTTCCACCAATACACCCACGTCTGGTTGTCAGGTAGAGGCACGGAAATGGTGGCGTTGATGCTGCCCTCAGAGTACAAAGGAGCCACGAGAATACTGTCACCCAACAAGTAGTTGTACGTGAAAGGACGGAAGTCATCAATGATCTGATAGTGCAGACATAAAGCAAGTAGAGAAATAAAACCATTATGTTGTCCGTGATGTTTATGGGATGCACTTAGGTCTTAAACTTGGGTCAAAACTGTGCATTTATTCTATAGAACTTCTTGTTTTTCTAGTCGCAAAATGTTCTGATGAACGGTTACTATGGTATTGAAACCCTTTACCTGACATGATTTTTTAAAATTAACGCATTTTAGTAGCCGTGAGTGCTTTGTTATCAAAAGCTACGGGTAGTTGAGGCAAGAAAGTAGTTTTGCATGATTAGATGGACAATGGTCGCAACAGCTACGTACTTACTTTTAGAAATGGACTGAATGAAGTATTTTACCTCGTTGTTGGAATTATTTGTGCCCAGGCTCGCTCACCATTTGTGCTAAGCATACCACTAGTAGTAGTAGTAGTAATAATAATAATAATAATAATAATAACAACAATAATAACAATAATAATAAAAATAATAATAATAATAATAATAATAACAATAACAATAATAATAATAATAATAATAATAATAATAATAACAACAACTTTCTGGCCCTTCTCAAGACTCAACAAATAGTGACCTCATACCTTCTCTATGAAGTTCTGGTGAGGGGCCAGGGGCTTCATAGCACTGGTGTGATCCTTCAAGGCACGAGAACCAACAGTGAGGAAGTAAGGAATCAGCTGATAGTGCACATTTACAAACCTACAAGAAGTATACAGTGAGTATATGAACCAATGTCCTGTATAGCAGCTATTGGATGCGTGCAGAGACATTCAATCTACTTATTCAGGCTCCTCTGTGGCAGGCCAGCCATTACCCTGTTGGAGTGTACTGAGAAGTATTGTCTATCAAGTAAGACTGCAGTAAGCAGTAACTCCTAGCGATTAAAGAGGCATTATTAAGTGGTGCATGTCAGTTGTGGGTTGCTACAGCTCGTGGGCTATAACACTGGTGGATAAAGCAAGGAGTCAGCTAGGTTAAATGGCCACCACGTTTATTTGTATGATAGTTTAACTCGTGACCATTTGAATGAGAGAATTTTCAATCCCACTTACTTCTTGTAAATGTTGAGGGTTTCGTTGGTGTTATCAAACATCCAAGGTCTGTGCTCCTTGTTTCCTCCATTCTCCATAAGAGGAGAGAAAGCTCCAAGTTGTGCCCACCGAATAAACACTTCCTTGGTCCTACCCAACGGCAAATCACTGGATCGATACCCGCCAATATCCGAACCAAAGTTAGCGTAGCCTGCACGCAAGAATATCACAAAGACAGGCCATTTTGAAATAATTCAAGAAATGAAAAAATCAAGCAAATGAACAACAACATAGCTAGGGAGTAGTGATACCATTTCATGGTTACCTGGTAACCATTGGAGGCACTAACTCACTCCTTGCACTAAAGTTTTTTTAAACTGACAATGGAAACTCTAAAAAAAATTAATAAAATTTTTTTTAAAAAAAGTGAATTGAACACAGAAAAAGTTTAGGATGAGAATTAATATTGAATTAGAGTAAAACAGTATAGTAATCTGTACATACAGAGCTCATAAATTGAATTCACTCCAAACACCACCAATTTACTCCCCAACAACCGATTCACTCCCCAACGACTGATTCACCAACAGCACTAAGGACAGACCCACCCACTCACTCACCTGCCCATGCAGACTGGAGATAGAACTTGAGAGTGTTCTCAAGGCCTTTGAAGTCAGGATCAGCATCTCCCACCCAACCAGAGAGCATCACGTGATGCGGACTGAAGTCCAGGTAGATAGGCGGGTAGCTAAATGAATAGTAGTAGTGGGATAACTATATAGTGGTGAGCCTGACAACAGAACAGCAAAATGGTGACCTAGCTAGCCAAGCAAATAGAATTCATGGAACAGACACTATACAATACTGCAATGAGCATCCACGACTCCATAGCAATTCACAGTACATTGGAACTATGTGTGTGTGTGTGTGTGTGTGAGCCACGGTCTTCTTAAAAAAAAATTCTTTGAGTCTGACAAATTTAATGCAGCACTTTCTACTGGCTAATTTCACATTCTTTTATGAATGCACAGTAAATTAATTTGACATGGGGCTATTTTGGCATTTGTGGATTTTGCTCTTACCCATCGACTGGCCTGGACATTATCAGCTTGTCTTTGCCATACTTCTCTCTGGTGTAGTCGAAGAAGTCTCCATAATACATGTCTGAATACTCCCTCCTGGTGATGAGCTTGTTCTTGTAGCCCCTGGCAAAGGGCACTTCCAATAGGAAAGGGTCAGTCCCATCACACTTCCAACCATCTATACCGAGCTCTAGCACCTGCACACACACAGTAGCAATAGCACACACAG
>WLWD01001019.1_pt1 | contig 121509 bp, 81 predicted proteins | sample 6712731 | NCBI WGS metagenome assembly WLWD01 (sample SAMN12718690, study PRJNA576275) | sponge metagenome | isolation source: marine sponge | host: Mycale hentscheli | place: New Zealand: South Island, Marlborough, Capsize Point | collected 2014-11-01
CATGCATCCAGCTATGGGTGGGACAGATAACATCCCATGGGATCCCCCCATCATGGGATGGGATGGACAACTTTTGGCAAAATATGTTTATGGCAACCGCTTGTCTCTTACTTATTTATTGTTAGTTTATTTTTTCTTCATTTGTTTGTATGACGTAGCTATCATGTACTGTAAAAAATGGACTTTAGCAAGATTGTTTGATTACACGCTTCAAAACACCCTTGTGCACTATTCTCAATATAGAGTGTTACAGGAACACAATACAAAGCCCAATGGTTTTCAAAATAACAATATATAGTACTGGTAACTGTTTTTTCGTATATGTAATAAATCAAGTGAGTGTATCAATCCACTCGATAGGTGTAGTAGGATCTATACTCCAATAGCCAGGAGTGTTGCAGTACATCCCAGCAAAGATGTGACTACAAATGTGCCCATTAATGCCTGGTCCTTTTTCATGTTGTTGTTTTATATCACATAACATAATATATTAGAATGTGTTCGCCATGTGACATAGTCATCTAATTAATGGTACTCTATAAGCGTCCGCACACTTTTAAGAAATTAAATAAAGGTGAGAACAACTTCAGACATGAAACAAATGTTAGTTGTAAACAAAACTAGTGCCTTCTTGTGCTGCCGGATTAATTGTATTGGTTAGCATTTGTGATGGGAATTTCCTGGCAAGTTACAATCTGGTAACAAACAGAATAATTAGCAGAAGTGTGGTAGGGAGACTCCAATTTTTTATGTTACGAATGTCAATTCATGGCATAAATAAACTGGTAGATTTGAGTCGATAATTTTTTTTTGTGTTTGTGTTTCAGAGAGGCACACCACCAAGTGAGCTTGTTTGCCGCTTCACCAATCAGCCTCATCTGGTGAGACTAGTGGATGAAGATTTGCCTTCACAATATTATATTGCAGTGGAGCAGTCTATACAGCTACAAGTAGCAAGCGTGATGAAAGGGGTTCTCCTACTTCTCTCTCTTCATTATGTTTACGACATTAAATACAATGAGCGAATCAAAGACTTGTACAAGTATTTTGAATCTAAACTTTTGAACATGACATCTTCATCCAAAGATACTGCTAATTTTTCAAGTATTACTAATGCTATTGAAAGCTATATCATTCAGGACTGATGTTTTTTTGTGATGTAGATAATCCTTTTGACTCAGTGCACTCTTTTGTTATTTCTCTCAGTAAACGGTTTTTTAAGAAAAAGTGTTTTGTGGGTATAGGTAATTATGGTATTGCGGTATTGTTGCACGAACATTTTTGTGTGAAATAGCTGTAATAGTACTGGCGTATTCATATATTCTTGCATGTTGTTACGATGGTTTAGGTGGCTCTATTTATATTTTATACTGATATAACGTTTAATTGTTATTCGCACTTAGTGCCGTACTAATGCTCTAATGTGTAATGTGTTACATTAAAATGTTTGTGCTAAATTAGCACTTAGTATGTCGAATCGAAACTAATTGTGGGTCAAATTAACATATGTGTGTTGGATTAATACTAATTTTGTGTTAAATTAACATCATCTTGGTGTCATATTAATAAGTAGTATGTCAAGTTAACATTATTATGTGTCATATTAACATATAGTATGTGTTGGATTAATGCTAATTTTGCGTTAAAATAACATCTTGGTGTCGTATTAACACGTATTATGTCAAGTTAACATTATTTCTGTGTCATACTAACATTATGTGTGTGTTGGATTAATCCTATTCTTGTGTTAAAATAACATACTCTTGGTGTTAAATTAACCCTATTTGTATGTCAAGTTAACATTATTTCTGTGTCACATTAACATTGTGTTTGTGTTGAATTAACGCTAATTTTGTGTTAAAATAACATACTCTTGGTGTTAAATTAACCCTATCTGTATGTCAAGTTAACATTATTTCTGTGTCACATTAACATTGTGTTTGTGTTGAATTAACGCTAATTTTGTGTTAAAATAACATAATCTCTGTGTCAAAGTAACACTGTTCAGTTGTCAAAATAACATGACTTTGTGTGTGGTATTGATATGACTTGTGTGTTGTAGTAACAATACTTATTTGTTGTATTAACACATGTTGTGCGTTGTTTTGACATTATTTGTATGTCATAATAGCATAGTGGTATGTTAAAACAAGACAAAGTATTTGTTAATATAACAGTTTATTAGTAATTGAGAAATTTCTTTTGTGTTATATTGACATACTTTTTATGTTAAAATGCACCATTACTGTTAATATAACATTTTGATTTTGTTACAATAACATACAAAAGAAGTGTTGAAATAACATCAGACAACATGTCAAAAAAAATGCATCAATATGACATTTATTTTGTGTTAAAATAACAGACGATTTTTTACTGTGCATGCCATTTGGAATAGCATCTGCACCTGCAGTGTTCCTGCAAATCATGAATACTATTCTGCAAGGGATTCCACGCACTATCTACTATATAGATTTATTTATTTATTTATTTAATAGTTCGGCATTCAGGAGAAGAGCCAACTAGCCAAATTAGGCTATTCTAAAGGCCTTCCTTGCATAAAACAGACAATAATGAATGATAACCAAACAGAGGGGGAAAAAAATAAAATAATAAAATAAAATAAAATAAAATAAATAAATAAATAAAAAATTCAACAGTGCAATGAGAAGATTAGTTCTTGTATAGGTAACCCTTGAGATGCTTGGAGGCAGTGTGTGAATTGACTGACACAAATTTATCTGGGAGGTGGTTCCAAGGAAGAATTACAGACATCCTATACGATTGTCTGTGATGGAGTGTCCTTGCGAAGGGATAGTATTTCTAGGAGCTGTCACGAAAAAGGAGGGTAGGATAATGGAATGCCTTTGACAATCTTGCGGCATAGGCACAGCTTTTGATACATGCGACAGGTCTGCAGGCTCGGCCAGATGATATTTTAGTGACCGGAACTTCTGAGGCAGAGCATTTGGATACATTGGACGAAGTTTTGAAGCGACTGGAGCAACACGGTATCAAGGCAAGTCTCAACAAGTGTAAGTTGTTAGCTGATTCTGTGAAATATCTGGGCCATTCGATTGATGCTAAGGGGAAACATGCGATAAGTGACAAGATAGAGGCAGTAGTTAATGCTCCCATTCCCACCAATGTCACAGAATTATTATCGCAGTTTCTTACCCAACATAGCCACTATACTGCACCCATTTAATCAGCTATTACAATCAAATATTGAATGGAAGTGGACAAGAGAGTGCCAACATGCAGGTGCGCTCCATATCATCCGTCTTCAAATGTATTGGTTGAACGTTTTGTCCGCACGTTTAAAGAAGCCATGAAGGCTGGAGTTAAGGATGGACTCAGTTGGAATCAGAGAATGACAAATTTCCTGTTAACCTACCGAACCACGCCACATGCAACAACCCAGCAATCTCCATGTTCACTTTTCCTTCAGTTAGAATTACGCACTCATTTAAAATTTTTCAAGCCTAATATGTAAGAGAAAGTGGAACAAGAACAGACTAGACAGAAGGAACATGTGCAGAGAACCTTGTTTGTTGGACAACCGGTGATGGTGAAGAATCTACGTCCTGGTGATACCTGGATTCCAGGGTTGTTTTGAAACAATTAGCTCCAAGGGTTGTTTTGAAACAATTAGGTCCTGTGTCCTATTTAGTTGATGTAGGTGATGGAAGGACTTGGAGACGGCGCATTGAAGAAGTAGCTGTGGAACCACCAATTATGCCAGCAGTGCATGGCCAGACAACTGATTTGTCCTCAGAAGACAGTTCCTCTACTATGACCATAGTTCCTGAAGCACATGTTGAAACAAATCGAGATTCCTCAGACTTACCAGCACAAACTGACCTCCACCTATGCCACCTCGATCAACTGATCAACTCGTATCCGTCATCCTCCAGATTATCTGAGGCCTTCATCTTAGGCCTTCATCTTAGGAAGGGAGGAGTGTGGTAAACTAACACTTGTTTGCTGCATAATAAACATGACGTCATTTCCTGTTTTGTATCAATTATTCTTTATTCTATATATACCATAGTGCACTTTAATCATTTGAGTCATCACCATTTTTGTTATATTAAAAACTTTGTCTTACATGAAAAACATTAATCGGTACTGGTGGTGTGCTTGAGCACAAATAGCGAGCGAGCCTTAAACTACACTATTGTTAAATGATTGATTTTAACAACTAATACTCAGGCTACTATAATATAGTCGAGTTTTTAAATTACGTATACGGTAAAGGGGTTTCAATGCCATAGTAACCGCTCCCCGCAACTGTTTAAATTGAAAAAGAAGCAACAAAATTAAGTCACGTTATTTTAAAGTTTTTTTTGTGACATTCTTAATAGTAATTGTAACGCACAATACTTTCACACAACTGAACATACCTATGCAAGACTTACCTTCGTGGTTAGTCTAGTGGACAATGCATTTACAAGTTAATGCTGTTGAGTAGGGCTTATAACTGTGACCAATAGCGACTAACTCGAATAGAAATGGAGCTCCCATTAGTTTTTGCGTTTTAACTGCACCCGAAAAAGCATTCTAAGCGGTAAACAATTCAATATCTAAGGTGATACGGGTAATGGTCGCTAAACCTGAGGATTCTGTTTAGTGAAGTTTGGGACGGGGTCGAACGCGGAGCGAACACAAAATACTGAGGGTTAAAGTACAAAATGACATACATACTCCAAACATATATACTAGTGATGTGCTTGAGCACAAATGGCGAGCGAGCCTAATGACTATACTATTTAGAATGATTTTGACTTCTAACACTGAAGCTACTGAAAATAAGGTCCAGTTTTTAAATTTCGCAAACACGGTAAAGGGATTTCAGTGCCATAGTAACAAACTCTCTGCAACTGCTTGAATTGAAGGAAAACAACAACAACAAAACAATACACGTTATTTAAACGTTTTCTTTGTGATATTTACCCGCAAAAGAATTCAAAACGGTAAACAATTCAATTTCTAGGGTGATACGGGTACTGATTGATAAACCAGAGGATTCTGTTTAGTGCAATTTGGGACGGGGTCGACCACATAACTAAACAAAAACGCGAGGGTCAAAGTACAAAATGACATACGTACGCCCAAACATTATATACAAATATACTAGTGGTGTGCTTGAGCACAAATGGCGAGCGAGCCTTAAACTACACTATTGTTAAATGATTGATTGTAACAACTAACACTCAAGCTACTAAAATAAAGTCGAGTTTTTAAATTAAGTATATGCGGTAAAGGGTTTTCAATGCCATAGTAACCGCTCCCCGCAACTGTTTGAAATGAAAAAGAAGCAACAAAATCAAGTCATGTTATTTAAAATTTTCTTTGTGATATTCTTAATAGTAGTTGTAACGCACAATACTTTCACACAACTGAACATACCTACGCAAGACTTACCTTGGTGGTTCGTCTAGTGGACAATGAATTTTCAAGTAAATGTTGTTTAGTAGGGCTTATAACTGTGACAAATAGCGTATTAACTTACCACCGCCACTAACTCGAATAGAAATGGAGCTCCCATAAGTTTTTGCGTTTTAACTGCACCCGCAAAACAATTCAAAGCGGTAAACAATTCAATTTCTAAGGTGATACGGGTAATGGTCGCTAAACCAGAGGATTTTGTTTAGTGAAGTTTGGGACGGGGTCGAACGTCGAGCGAACAAAAAAATACGGAAGGTCAAAGTACAAATGACATACATACGTCCAAACATATATAAATAAATAAATAAACAAACATCCCCGATTTTCGATTGTTACCCCTGTAAGTGTCTCGCTCGCTACGCTCGCTCGCCAACTAGTGATGCGCTTGAGCACCAATGGCGAGCGAGCCTAAAGACTGTAATATTTTTATATGAATGATTTTGACTTCTAACACTAAAGCTACTGAAAATAAGGTCCAGTTTGTTTATTTAGCATACAGGGTAAAGGGATTTCAGTGCCATAGTAACAACTCGCTGCAACTGCTTGAATTGAAGGAAAAAACTACAACAAAACAATACACGTTATTTAAACGTTTTCTTTGTGATATTCTTTAGCTAAGTACCGGTAGTGGCTGTAAAGCACAATGCTTTGACACAACTGGACATACACCTACACAAGACTTACCGTCGCAGTTAGTCTAGTGGACAATGTATTTTCTAGTAAATACTGTTGCGTATGGCTTCTAACCATGCCAAAGAGCGCATTGACTTACCACCGCTACTAACTCGAATAGAAATGGAAGTCCCGTAAGTTTTCACGTTTTAACTGCACCCGTAAAAGAATTCAAAACGGTAAACAATTCAATTTCTAGGGATTCTGTTTAGTGAAGTTTGGGACAGGGTCGACCACCGAACTAACACAAAAACGCGAGGGTCAAAGTACAAAAATGCCGTACGTGCGTCCATACATACTGATAAACAAACATCCCCGATTTTCGATTGTGTAACCCCTGTGAGTGTCTCCTGGCTAAGCTCGCTCCCCAATTAGTACCCAAGATATTACAAATGCCGTACAGCAAATGTATTTCAGAGAGATATAGCTATCATTTAGCTAGCAACTTGTAATACAGCCTTTTGCCCTTAAATTGTGTGCTTGTCAAAGCTGTGTTTATACCAATTCTTCTTTCCTTCACTACTAGATGCCATTTATTGTAAGGATTAGGACCAACTCAGGCTGCACTCCACTTTCAACTCGGATCACAACTATATTTTGTGTATGTGTATACTACAAAAATTCTACCATCTCATCAATTTTCATATAGCTATATATTATAAATAAACAAAACCATTGATAATTGTATTTAACAAGAAAGTCTAATAATGTTAGCTACAAGTTAACAGTGATGTACTGCTGAATCCTGTGAATATCGAAGTATGTAGCTATCATACTGACTCATAATTGATGTCATTGTACAACATAATGTAGCCACTAATTAAAGGGTAATTAATTACACTTATACATATTAAATTTAGGATAAACTGAGCGAATTAGGTTCCAGAAAATACTGACTTGAATGGATGTGTGGTGGTGACATGATAGGTCACTTTGATTAATGAGAAGCACTAGTCTTCCTGCTTGTATATTGATGACTATCTCGTAAATTATGAACTCAAGGATAGAGATAAACTAAAGCTCTTACTGCAGAAGCAGTTTGACACCTTAGTTAAGAGAAGCATTTAAACAACTTAACAAATGTTATTAGGAAATACAAAGCTGCTCATTTCCAGAATGCCACTATTATTCTTAAACTCACTGTCTCACACAGATATTATCACTATAATTACCATCATTTAATTCATTCATATATTAGATAAAGTTCTTGGAACGAATATACCTATTTGTTCAGTAAAATTCATTTAGTATTTTAAAATGTACATGCTGATTGTATGTTATATTGAAATCTTATAGTTTTCAACTGAGATCTAGCAAGTGTTTAGACTTTATTTGGTAGATTTGTAGTATTGCATAAATTCTTGGTCTTGTGGACCTTCTAGTACATGAGAAAAAATTAGTGGTTTTATATAATTGTCCAAGGTAAGACTAAGGGACAATGAGAGAAGAGCCAGGTGAGAAAGTGTAAATTGACTATGAATGAGTTGGAGGGTGTGCACGCAATACAACTAAGGTCACAGGCAAGGGTGCTCACAGGCCTGTGACCCTGACTCTTCTCTTATTGTTCCTTTGTCTTACCTTGTACCATTATATAAGACTCTGATTCATTCTTGCACTAGAAGATCCACAAGACCTAGAATTTATGCAATACTATAAATCTGCCAAAGAAAGTCTAAACTCTTGGTAGGTCTCAGTTGAGAAATGTAAGTCTCAATATATAACAATATTTAATTAAAATATTCTAAATATTGAATGATGTGTTTTTTTTTGTTTGTTTGTTTTCACGAATTATTGATTGTATTAGTCATTCTATTATTACTTGCACAAATTAATAGAATTTGAAAAAGTGCATGTGGTGTGATCATTAACATCAAGGACAAATGTTTCATATAGCACACATTCAGAGAAATATTTTAAGTTCAATTAAATTATTCTTGCACAAATGTACATTCTCTAATCAAACAATTGTTATCCTCCTTGTAAGGACAGATAAAAACTGCACTATTCAATTTCTTAATTGTCAATTATTATTAATTATTGATACTTTCTACTTCAATAGGCTGTAATTGAAGATATCATCATTTTAATAAAAATTGAATAATATCGAACAGAATTTGTAATTTTGATGCAAGACTTTTCCAACTCAAATTTATTGTGTTTGTTCCATTGAGGAATCGTGACTATTCTGAATACAATACAATAGCATGCAGACCTATTACATATACAATGTTGATACCACCTTAGGCCATATTGACATGATCTAGTCCATTTTCATTTGAATTATTTTATGTAATAAAAATTTGAATGAAGTCGTGATGTTGTGACAACAGACCTTAAGTATGTGTTAGAGCAAAAGACTGATATTAAATTACTGCAAGCCTGAATATGGCATAAAGGAAAGAAACGAAAGTGGTAATAGTATTTTAATGAAACAATTCTCTGCATAAAAGGCACACACAATGGTGAGCATACTCGTTCTCTATTTATTTTGATAAAGTCGTACACTGAAGTCCCAAGGAATAAGTAGTACAAAATAATTCAATTAAGGGCAATGCTTAATCTATACTAGATACAAAGACAGTCAACTACTCTTTTATGATTATTTTCAATTTGAATTTTATAGATGGTTTATGGTTACAAAGAGCATATTTTTACCAATACTATTTGGTTCAGTCTGCACTCTATCATAATCTTATTAATAAACCAAATTAGATGGTAAATTACTATGTCTGGCACAAACGACACTAAAATCTGACAGATATATCTCATGTATTGATGTTTAGGTGCCAGGGTTATTTCAAAATTACATTTCAGTACTGCACAGTTTTAAATTATATTATTTTTCAGTAGAAAGCTTCATAAAAATTATGGTGAACATCCTGAAGGTGAATAGATATTTGACAGAATTGAAGTTATAATAATGCAGCAATAAAAATATATTTAATTATAGTAATTTATGCATGTGAGATAATTAAAGCCAAACCAGTAAACAAGAACAAGAACATCCACTAATTAGTTCAGTGCTTCTAAGTTTTGTGCCTTGAAAAGTGAACAGGAGACTTATGTTAATGTTTTTGTTGGCACTATGTTTGAATTATAGAACCAAAGATACTGACTTATATAAGTAACAGCTGTCATATCTAGTTTCTTATATAATAAAAGTATATTACTTTCACCAACAAAATTGAATAAGTTTATATTTTAAAGTTTTTGATTGAAGGGCTTACAAAAAGCATGTGTGACAATAACAGTGATGGACCACAAGATCATGTTGCTGAGCTCAGCTACAATAAAGAAAGTAATGCAGAAGTGAACAGTGACATTGATAGACAAGAAGATCATATTGTTGATGTCAGTAACACTCAAGAAAGTAATGAAGAATTAAACAGTGACATTAATGGACCAGAAAACTAATGTCTCTGATGCTAGTGATACAAAAGAATATAGAACAGAAGTGAACAATAATATTCAGGAATCAAAAAACAATGTTGCAAAAATTAGCAAAGTCAATGATACAAGTTTTGCTTCAGTTTAGATATCCTACTTTTACAAGGATACCAAGAGTTTACAATGATACAACAGAAGGTGAGGCAGAAGTAACCAGTAACAATGATGAAGACGAAAGTAACAGCGATGATTTAGATGATCAACAATTATTATTAGTAGTGGAAAACTGGGATCTCTTAAAACAAATCATAATACAACTATTACTGCAATTATAATTATGACATAATAATAATAATGTAAAATATAAAATACATATGCCATTCAGCATTCATGTAAAAGCTGTGTTTGTAATGACAATGTGTTCAATGAAATTTAATCAGAGAGGCTATAATAATAGAATAGAGACAGCATTTAATATAAAGTCAAGAGCTAGTTTCAAGTCAGTAATTGAAGCAGACTCTAATGAACACATATACCGCTTGCTAAACGCACAAGCGCTCTGCCAATAAGTTACGACAACACTAGGGTCCTGGGTGCTGTTGGTGACCGAATATTTTAAATTCCTATTGTCAAAGCCTGTGAAAGAGAGAGAATATACATCTAACGAGTAAAAAAGGCGAGAAAGATATTATGAAACAATAATTATAATTCGGCATTGGCTTAGGACAAAAGTATCAATACAATGATCCAAAATAATTATCTATAAATCCACTGATAATGACATCATATTGCTAATATTGTATCAACACAAAAAATAATGTTTCATGCATTTCTCATTTCTGTGCCTTTATTATAAATCCTGTCTTATAAGCTCAGCTATTACTTCATGCATTTTACTATACTAGAAAATTAAGAAATTGCTTGTGTTTAGATATCCTAGTTTTAGGAGGGAATATTTATATAAAAATTCTTGCATATTAAAAAAATTCTTTCAATAATTTTACTGGAACAATGAGTTTAGTCAGGCAAAGCAAATTATATAACATATTCATGGAAATGATGACATGTGTTGATTTGGCTTCTTCTATAGCATCCTATGATGATTCCATTATTATTGTACATACTGTTCCAGTTTCTGGGACACTCTGGCTAGTCACTCTCATATTAATATAAGCTATTTAGGTAAGCCCTCCACAATTGTCAATATGTTTTCACTACTCATTCATGCTTATTTTCTACTCTAATATGTCATAGATAGTTCAAGGAAGTAAGCCTCATAACAATTATTAAAAAGTTAGAAAAGTGTTTCAGTCTTAAAAATTCTACTTTTCTTAATTATATATCGGTACACTACTTAATGTCAATAATAGCATAGGTCTATTATTATTTGTATCAGTTTGCACTCTTTCATAATCTTACAACACTACAAAGATGGGATATTACTGTGGTCTGATAAGTCAAAGTATTAAAGTATTGATGTTTAGGTAGCTGTCAGGGTTATATCAAAATTACATTTCAGTACTATTCACAACATGATAATAAATTTAACAGCCCTCAGGCAGGAAATAGAAACTGAAGATTACTAGGTACAAATCAGAAAACCATGCCTACTCTATTGGTTACAGCTTTAATAATGAATTTTTATTTGTGAAATTCTTCTCATTTGACATAACTGTGGTGCTAAATTTTGTGCATTAGTTATCCCTGCTCACTGCTGACAAGTCTTCTTCTGGTACAGATATCAACATAACTGCCTGAACAGACAATATCATCCACTTCTATTGAGCAGGCCGACCATTGTTCTGATCCAGCTAACGTCACTGTATTGCTTCCTAAACCAGAGTTATCAACGGTATTGGAGCAAGCCTATTCACTTGGCCAAGCTGACTGAACAAACCAGCCTGCTTGTGTTACAACTACATCAGCTTAGGATAGTGGAGTCTCAACTAGTGCAAATGCTAGACAAAAGCAAAGGGAAAAGAACAACTTGGTAGCAAGACTCCAAAGTGCTGTTTGTCGAAGAATTTTCTCATCTTTGAGAAAAAGTTCAATGTGCTATAGACATTCATTGAAGTATTTTTTGATACTTTATTAAGGGTGGCCGCACACCCCTTACGCAATTTTTTTGTTGATGGTTACATTGCACGGTTACTACTATTGTATACTTACAGGGCCTTCTCCACTACAACAACACAAGGACAAAGTATCTGCCGCGAAGGAGCCGCTCTCTAATTTTAGAGCGAAGCATGGTTATAAAACTTTGTAGCACTTTTTTGAAGCAGTGCGGTAAGCTGGAGCTCCGCAAATTGGTGCACTACTAGCCGACCGATACGCTGCTGCAAGACAACGATTCTTATCCATTTCAATATTTCGCAATTTTTTCTGTTTGTAAGATAAATTCTCGTTATGGTGCAGTTCCTTTTTTTTTTGGTTTTGTGTAAAATTTTTGTGTCGTTCTCATTATTAGATTCCAAGAAAAACTCATACAAAATTTGGAACTTTAATTCCACTCGCAATTCTTAAGAAATAGACCACCCCCATATCTCGTACTACGAGTACGCCTGCAATTTTTTTTTCAATTACATGTACGTAGTTTATTTTGGTTCTAAAAAGAGCCCACCTATATCAAGAGTAAACAAACATCAATACATACAACAATAACAAGAGAGTCAGAAGAAGAGCAGTTTATTGGAGATAGCCAGAGGTGAAGGTATTAGATCTGGCAGCTTGGGAAGTCTTCGCTCCGCAGAAATAGAGCCTGGTGGATCCATCCACTTGAGTTCAGGCGGCAGAGTCTGGAGAACGGCTACTGGAGGAGAGGCAGCCTGGGGGAATAAATTAAAGTCAGGATCTACAGGCGGCGCAGTTGCTATGTGCGGCCACCCTTAAAGTTATGAAAATCATAATTATAAAGGTGCTTCCGTTGAGTACTAAATGCATTCCTCATTTACCAGCTTGAGGCCGTACCAACTCAACTTGGACATACTATTGTTACACTCTCACAAATGCTGCTGACTCCTGCTAGGTCTGAGTCAGGCGATTTTGTGCTCTTTGTAGCACTAATTAATGCCTGCGCTCTGCTCCATGACTTCTTTGCAAGCTCTAGCCAACCGCTCTCTCTCTCTCTCTTGCTCATCCACCCCGTTCTGAATGTAAAAGACTTTTGAAGCATACAAAAAAGAATAAAAACACACACACAAAAAAAGATACAAGTAATAAAAATTATACCAAAAAAAAATACCAAATAAACAATAAACAGAAAAGCACTGATAAAGTCACATAAAACAGTTTGTAGCCAAATTGGGCGATGGTGTGGGGCTGAAGTAGATTCCTTCGATGCTGTTTATGGCAAGAAGCACCGCTGCTGCCAACTGCGGGGGAAGGGTCGTCTGTTGGCTGGCAAGGATCTTTGCTCAATCAAATGCAGGCCTCCAGGGTTATGGGTAAGTTGCCACCAATCCTCCTGTGACAATCCGAATGGTAGCTACTCACTGGTAACCCTCCTAGTTCTTCTTAGAGACAACGTTAAGTCTTACACTAAATTACACTAAATTTGAAAGTCTTGAAATAGGCGGTCTGGGCGTGCGCAGTTTCAGTTAAATAACAACTCATTGCTCATGCCCAGATTTACACAAATTAAACGGTAAACTTAACAACACACAGGAAATTCTTAGCTAACTCCCGAACAAAAGCAAGCCCCACTAATAACACACTCCTTTTGACATACCCATAAAGACTGTCTTGGCCGTCGCTCTTCTCTCTTCCCTTCTTCTCTTTTTCTTTGACACCATTCCTTCGTCTCATCTTCCGTCTTGCTCCTGTCTTTATCTGCGAGGCCAGGCCTACAGCTACGCTCGTCCAACTAAACCACCAACAAGAAGTTATCACAGATTTTCGCTTTTGTTAATCCTGATAGTGCTCGCAAATTTTAGTAGTCTTACTCACCAAAATGTACAATGACTTAGTTCCTTTAATATATGCACTTAGCTCTGACGTCACACTCTTGCTGCCACAAATCTTCTAGAATTCCATGTTTTTAACACATTTTTGTACCACAAATTAAGCCAAAAGTGCTCACTAGAGCCTAGTTGGTATAAACGTTATAGCTGCTAAATTATTAGTTATAAACATTGAATAACCATTTTATTTATCATTTATTATTTGCAGAATTTTTTTGTAAACTAAATTCTTATGAGAAAATACTTAGCATTCTTTCATATTTGCTAAAAATAGAGTGATTCATTTTTTCTAGTGACGATACCGTCCACAATAATTCTAGAGGTAGCATGAAAAATTTGGGTTTGGATATCTGCATCAAAACCCCTGCAGATGTATTCGCCGCTATGTTGCCCTTTCAGATTAAATAAAGTGAGAGTATACTCACTGATGTATTTATTTTGACTATTTAAGTGAACACCGTACCACTCGACTGGATTACTGCTGTAGCAGGTAAGAGTAACTGTACTGTTCTTGGAAACTTCTATCCAGTTAGGCGAAATATTACCGTGATAATGGAGGTAGTGCAACACTCCAACATGTTTTCTGATTACAGTAACCAAGGAAAGTAGTTCAAAAAATTGACCATTATCTCTTCCTCTGCAAGTATATACGCCTGAGTCACCATCTTTTAAATCATTTAGTCTTAGTTGTTTCCACCCTTTTCTGTGTTTGCTTAACCCTCTCGTTCCTGAATTGTTTTGACGCGCACGGAAAAATCTAATTTTCTACCGCGGAATAGAGCATTGCCGTTTTATTTTTTTAACTCGATGCTGGCTGGGAAAACCCCATAGCAACCATATATCCCTAAATAGACCAAGAGTTTGGGATTCCCCTCATTTTTTGATTGAGAAAATTGAATAATATTTAAGCCATCTACTAATATTTCAAAAAAAAAATTTTTTTCCCCCCAAAAAATCCACTTTTCCCATCAATAAAAAAATAAAATAAAATAGAAATAATATTGTTTGATGCATTATATACCAATATTATATTAGTTCAACAATAAAATATGTTGTTTGTTGTGTGTGGTGCTGATTGTGATCATGTAGGAGACATCTATGAGTGTCCACAAGGAACATATGCCATCGGACGTCTAGCTCCACTACAAAACAATTTCATATACACAAAAACACAAACAACAAAGATATTTGTAATACAAACAACAAATTATTCATGATCCTATATAATTGCAACTTTATGATGTGTTGTATGCGGTTTTATACAGGATTTTTGTTTGGGGTGGGGCTCCGAGTGTACTTCGCCACACCCATTTTTTGGAACCTACACTACTTTGATGCACATCTTTGCATACGAGTCTATACTTCACACTGATGATCAGTGTTCGGTCCTATGCACTAAATGGCTCAGTTATGATAGGAACATAATGGGATACAATATCAGACTAAAAATAAATGCTTCCTAAATGTTCATTTCTATTCAACTCCCAAAATTCTAGGGGGGAACCCAGCCATGCCTCCCACTGTATGAACCCTGGTATGTATACTCTACACTGTACATGAGAGAAACATGTATTGAGAAAGTGTACTTTGAAAATGAAAAGCAGTACAAGCACACACGTGGAATTCAACTTACCCGGCATGGATGGTGTCACAGACTGAACGATCCCTCCCACAGGATCCGAAACCTCCATACAATACAAAAAAAACACAAGACAACAATGACATTTGTAACATAACAGCTGGCCTCGCTGAATTGAGCCCCCCCTCCCCCGTCATTACTTTTCACTGAAATTCTTGTACCATAACCCCCCCTCCCCCATCATTACTTTTCACTGACATTCTTGTACCATAACCCCCCCCTCCCCCGTCATTACTTTTCACTGACATTCTTGTACCATAAACCCCCCCCAGCCCTAGCTGGACACCCAAATATCAGTAAGTTGAAAAAATGAAATTCAACTTACCAGGCATGGATGATGTCACAGACCGAAAAAGACCACCGAGTTCGTTCTCTCTCAGGTTGGATCCGGAAACGCCACATACTGTTTGTTCATGGTTGCTCTCTCTCTCTTTCCACAAATGCACGCACACACATACACACACACACACACACACAAGAAAAAAGAAACTACAGGTGAATACAGATCATAAAAATAAATGTATATTTTATTATACATAAATTGACTGGTGTACACACCACACACACACACACATGAAATTCAACTTACATGGGCATAGTAGTCACGATCCAAAAAGATCCAGAGTTCTCTCCCAGGTTGTATACGGAAGCGCCACATACTGTTTGTCCACGGATGCTCCCTCTCATTCCACAAATTCACACACACACATACACACACACTAGAAAAAAAAAGATACAGGTGAATACAGATCATAAAAATAAATGTATAATATAAATTGACTGGTGTACACACACACACACACACACATACATGAAATTCAACTTACATGGGCATAGTAGCCCCGATTGGAAAAGACCCCCCTCCCTCCCCCCCCCGAGTTCGTTCCCTCCCCGGTTAGATCTGGAAGCGCCAGAAATTCCACGCACACACATACCGTATATCACTTTTATTTCGATGCTGATATAATTTCGAAATGTGCATCTTATACGAAATTAAATTATACGGAAAATTTAAGTTATGAAATATTTTCTTATGAATATTTGGATATATGAATAATTAAGGAACGAAAAATTGCATGCCACGTGCTCTAGTAGAGCATTTTTCTCTCAAGAAGGAAGACATGTCTCTACACCGGTACTTCGCGCGCAGGGAGGGTCTTCCTGAAACAAATGGAGATCTATCAGCAAGTGTTCCATCTAGAGCTATTGCACTTGCCAACAGTGAGGTGCTTAAGGTAATGGTACCAGAAACAAAGAAGCGAGGTCCATATAAAAGGTCAGTCTAAGGGTGGTTTGACTACCAAGTATCCATTCCCATTCATCTGTAAATGTTCTATAAGTATCCATTTCTTGTATTTTAGGTACAGCCCAAAGATTCGTGCAGACATAGGAAAGTATGCTCAACAACATGGTGTTTCAGCTGCAGCCAGAGTATTTTCAGACAAAATGAAATGGAATGTGAGCATAACTACTGTCCACTCCATTAAAAGATCTTACCTTGAAAGCATAAAGGAGAACAGGGGGAAAGCTATTACATCTCTCCCAGTTAAAAAACGTGGTAGGCCTCTTCTACTGGGAGAATCCCTAGATACAATGGTGCAGAAGTACTTGAAAAAGGTCAGGGAGGGAGGAGGTGTGGTAACTGCACGGGTTGTTGTTGCTGCTGCTCGAGCTATCATTCTTACACAAGATCGTTCAAAGCTTGTAGAATTTGGTGGGCATATTGAACTTAACCGTGCTTGGGCCTTTTCTTTACTTCGCCGCATGAAATTTGTTAAGCGGAAAGCCACCACTGCTAAAAGTAAGCTTAGTAGCACAGATTTTGCCCAAGTAAAGAAAGATTTTCTAGAAAGCATTGTTACCACAGTGGAGATGGAGGAAATCCCCCCAGAGTTAATTTTAAATTGGGACCAAACAGGTGTAAAGCTGGTACCAGTTTCTGCACATACTATGGATAGGGAGGGTTCTAAGCGTGTGGAAGTCACGGGTGTTAGTGACAAGCGGTTGATCACCGCTCTTTTTTGTGGCTCCCTCACTGGTGACTTTTTACCTATGCAAGTAGTTTATAAAGGGACGACTAATAGATGTCATCCTCACTACAAATTTCCACCAGATTGGCATATTACTCACTCCCCAAATCATTGGTCAACTGAAAATACTATGCTTGACTATATTAAAGAAGTTATCATTCCATATGTGAAGCGTCAACGAGAGTTGCTCGGGGAAGAAAAGCCTTCTTTAGTTATTATGGATAATTTTAAAGGACAGATTACTTCAGCTGTTAATGTCCTCCTTGAAGATAATGATATCCATGTTTGTTTGCTTCCACCAAATACAACTGACAGATTACAACCCTTAGACGTTTCAGTCAATAAGCCTGCTAAGGACTTCCTAAGAAGGCAATTTGAAAACTGGTACACTGAAGAAATTATGAAACAGTTGGATGGAAAAGATATTGAAACATCAGAATTGGAACCCATAGATTTAAGTATGAAAGCTGTGAAGGAGCAAGGTGCCAAGTGGCTTGTTGAATGGGCAGAGTACATGGCAGATAACCCACAGATCATAGTGAATGGTTTTATAAAGGCTGGAATTTCGGCAGCTCTGGATGGCAACCTTGAAGGCTCAGAAGGTGACGTAAATGAAGATGAAGATGAGCTAGAGGCTATTGCTGCTCTCTATGAGGCTGATATTGACTCTGAATCAGAATTTGATTATGAAGCTGAAGATTAAAAGAACACACAATCTATTTAATGCACACCTGACTCAACACATTTGATATAATTATGATTGTATTTATTACATACCTGACACAACAACACATCATGTTTTAATATCAATATCAGTACATTAAACTTTGAAATGTTTGGCTATTTTTTCAATCTCCTTTACTTCTCCTTCAAACAGCAAGCGACATGGGATTTCCAGTCCTCCCTGAGGTAGGTCTGCTGAATAGCGCCTCCCCCCAAGAACTATGCAGCTTATACTGCCTCCTCTTCGCAGAAAGATGGAGCACACTCTGTTTACCTTTCTAGGCAGGTGACCAATGACTTGTCCAGATTTCATCACGGCTACAGCGTATAAATCGTGTTCATTTGTTGGCTCCCTCACACAGGAAAGGCTTTCTCCTACAGCAGCATGCCACACACTTTCATAGATATGGTATCCTCGAATACAGCAGTCTCTTTCCAACTCAGCCATTTCGTGCACGCACGCACGGTTAGATCAGAAATTTTAGTGTAAAACAAATTTCGTGGGAAAAAAATTTCGTATAAATCTTTATTTCCGAAATTAAAATGTAATGAAATATTAAAAAATGAAATTTAATTGAACGAAATTAAACAGAAATACGGTATACATCGAGTGTGAAGCTCCACTACAACACCACAAAAACACAGACAACGACAACGACAATAACAATACATATTACAACTTTTGGGATGTTCAGGGAGGGGGAGGTGGGGGGGGGGGGAGCAGCCACAAATATCAAAGTCTGTGGTCCTTTACACAAAAGATTATGGAATATCAATGGGTGTGTTGTCATCTTTCTTCTACTCTCTCCCTACCTCATCCACCCGACTCTTGTTCTTCGGTTCCCGCCTTCTCCGACCGCGAGGACGTCCAGAACTCGGAGCAGGAGGAGCCACTTCCTCTTCTTCATAACTGGAACCTGCTGCCTATTCGTGTTTCATCATTGGAAGACTCAGGTCCGGTATCCTCTCCTTCATCACTGGAAGACTCTGCTCCTGTCCCCTCATCTGCGTAATCTGGGTCGGTGACTGCATTCACATCTGGTCCTAGTAGTATATGTGGTAAAAACTTTTTTTAATTTTTTTGAAAATTTGAATTTGTTCAAAAAACCACAAGCCACTTTCAAATCTCAAAACTCAATGAAATATATATAATATTATAGCTAAACAGCTTACTCTATCTCAATATAGCTATAAATAAGTCCTTTCCACAACAGAAGCTTGCTATTTTTCAAGAGAAAGACAAGAGAAAGACAAGCTTACCTCGATCATCTTCTTGACTCCCATTTTCAGTATCAGAGTTGACGGGGTCTGGTCCACCAACCCTGATACACGGCCTCCTATAGCCCTAGATGTCGTCTCCCTTCTCTCCGCTTGATCCCGAGTCGCTAGAGTCAACATCAAGCAAGTCTAAAACTTGCACCGCATTGTAACTTCTAGACGCCATCTTCCAAAAAATGACTTTGAAAAAAAAATTTTTTTGCATAGTTACCGAGGTCACACGACACGCTCACTTTTTTCCTATGATGTAATAAGCATTACCTAAGACTGTACGTAATAGGGAGGTCCCCAGTTGAACTGGCGATTTTATAAAAAATGGAGAAGACAGTAAGTCAAACCGCAAAGTCTTGGTCGGCAAAGAAGCGGTTGTTTCAATGTGTTATGGAAGGCTACTGAGCTCAAGCAATTTTTTGCTGCTTCTACAAAGCTCTGGAGATGACTGGATCCATAAATGAAGCTGCTGTGAAGACGGTAACTTTTTTAAAATTCGACGGAGAACCGATGTTTTTTTTTTTTGCCGAGGAAGAAATAAACGCAACTGCTGTGAGGTACTGTCGAAGCAGTCCTGGCTGAAAGCTATTTTAGATGCTTCTCCAATGCATTGGGCACCTGTGTATGCAATCTGAAGGTTCTAGCTATAAAGTAACTATTTTTTAAAATTCGGAGAAGTCAATCGGTCTTAACCCGCTTTAAAGCGGGATCCGGAACGAAAGGGTTAAAACAGGTTGTTGATTCCAGCCTAATGAAATATTCGAGTAGGTCCAATTCATAGCTGGAGAATAACTGCCACTATAAATATTAGCTGAAGAATCTTCCTCCACTAATAAAAATTTAGGAATCAGACTGTGCATGTACACATCGATATGCTGCCAATTTCTTCTCCCACTTGATGTGACAAAAGAAACTAAGAAAATATAGAAAGATATGAACTTACCTTCAGACAATAGAAACATGCCCCTATTATCGTTATGTCATTAAGAAACTTTTTAGTTTTAACTGAATTTTTTTTTGTGAAGTTATGAGACGCTCGTTGATTTTAACGAATATATCCTACTGGCAAAAATATTGACTAAGCGAACTAATGTTCTATCTGTTCATGTTAGTAAGTTTTAAGTGCAGTTTTCACCGAAGTTAGTGGATGTTGTTAAGCTAATGTGCTATTTCTAATGGTTATATGCCTTATGCAAACGTATTTAGATGTGTGTTGATGTGTATGATAGTAAAAAAAGTGAGTGTTTGTGTATAATGATAGTGATATGAGTGAGTAGATGATAGGGATATGTGTATGTGCTGTGTGGGTAATAGTAATAGTGTACTTTGATGTGGTGGTAATATGAGTACAGGATAATTATAGGTGTGTATGTGTGAATGATGTGTGGTGCATCAATTACAGTGATGTTAGTGTATATAGATGATAGTATAATGTGTGTGTTGTTGTTATACAACAATAATTTTCCCAAATGAAATTTCTTTTGAAGCAGTAGCAGTACATTTATTATGTATTTTATCTTCTGAAGGTTAATAATTTTCAAAGACAACAGATGCTCTTTGCAATGTTGCAGATGTTATTAGTAATGTTAAATAAAGTAGCTATCAATATTATGACTGAGGAATGTTGGAAGAAATTCTCTGAGAGCATTGAATCGTAAATTTGTACTAATCAATGTAATATTTTTAATAGGAGGACATTACTTCTTGATTACTGTGGGGCCAGACACCACAGGAAGTCTTACAGAACTAAATTGCTTGTGATCATGGGACTTGTTTATGCAGTTAATGTGTAGTGTTAATTAGTTTTGTTCATTGCAGGGGTGATGGAAGTGGGGGTGGGGGGGCCAGGGAACCAGGAGTTGGCACTGGCCCCCCAAATTAACTGCTTGGGGGGCACCTGGGGCACACCTCATGAGGCTTTAATACATCTTGTAAATGTATCAGCATTAAATTTCATGATGCCATGAGCTCACGAATTCAAATTGATTTACAAAAACCAGTAAACATAATTATGATAATGACATGTATACCAACTACAGGACTCAGTGGGTACTCACAACTGTCATTATGGCAAATCAGTTGTCTTCAGCTTCTTGGGTTAAAAAAAGAGAATTGATAGTTTTGGAAAATTCATCATTATTTATGTCGTCTAATTTATTCTACCAGTAGGCTGCACGGGGCCTTGGGATACGTCCTCCTAATTTAGAAGCTGTAGCACAAGCCGTAATCGCCCTACGCACTACAACACTGCTGAACTTATTATTGCTGATTTCGAAAAAAAACGCTGGGTAAAGGCATTGCTAAGGTCAGGGGGCGTGGCTTGTGTCCGTATACTATTACTGCGTGTCTCGGGGACACTATGGAATAAACCGGTTACAGGCGGATTGAAAGAAGTCTAAAAGGCTTAATGCAGGGCTCCTTAAGAAACTATGATGGCGAGAATTGCGTGAGTACGTGAATTATGTAGAATATAGTAAGTGAATTAGTTAGCTACAGTTTTTTCCCGCCGTTAGTGAAAAGCCCGCCAATAATTTCTTAGCAACTCTCCGTACACGAGTCCAACCGGCTAGTGTTTCTAGCCTCCTAGTGTGTAAGTTCTAGAGCACGCCAGAGCTTACAACTGCGTCATAAGCTAGAGCTAACTGGTTAATATCCATTTCTGCCGTAATTTTTTTTTCGAAAAAAATCGACCCATAAGGCTTTACCCCGGGATACTGAAAAAAATGTTTGCGGCGTTTAGGCCGATTTTCCCAAAACCGGTCACAAATTAAGTCTCTATTTTGTCTTTTTAAAATTATTGTGATATATATACTCTAATTTAACAGTCATTATAATATTTAAATTAAAAGTTAGCCTGGTTAAAAACAGAAGAAAACTTCTTTCAGAGGAGAATAAACGAATTATTGTAGAAGAAGCTCCTCTACATAGAATTTCTTTATCACCTTTGGAAACTAGGAACTGGACACTGATGAGGGATCACTGTCACCATGAACATATGTATAATGTCCCTGAACTGAAGTGCTGTATTGTAATTTTAACCCAGGGGTCCATCCATGCTGGGCAATAATATTGAGCTTATGTAAAGGAAACAGGGTGAGCTATACATTGTACCACTCAAGTCTTAAATTGGAAAAAAAATCTTGTGTCTCATTTTCATATATCATATTTTTTCATTGAATGTAGTTAGTAGTAGCTACTAGGCCTCTAAAAATATTTGGTGATCCAAATTGCACCTAAATTTCAAAAAAATCTCCACTAAGTTTTATAGCTAGCTACTTTACATTTTAATTTTAATATTCATAAAAGTCGTTACATGTGCTCAAACATTTCTACTTTCAAAGAGTCTATAAAATATTCACTCTTTGCTCTGCAACAGCTCAATTAGAGGCTCAATTAGGGTAGATAACCTTCATCATTACAATCATTATAGTAAGACAGTCAAATTTGAAGCAGCACATGATTGTAATTAATACATATTAACTACCTGATAAAAATGATTGCCCTATCTGATAAAAATCATGATAGATAATAGAAATTTAAGATTATTAGAAGACCATAATTGAATTTGAAGCTTTACTAAACCTGATGTTATGATCACTGTCATGAGAAGTATTTTCACATATCAGTTTCACAATGGTAAAGTTAAAAATCTGAAAGGCATAAAGTAAATATTGTATATAATAATTGAATTCTGAATGAATTTGTCATGCTAACATTGTAAGTATGAAGCCAGAATTTTTTTTTATTGATTAGTTTTTTACTTACATAGTGGGATTTACCACTTTCATCTGTCAAATTCTAGCAGACTATACTGTAAAATACATTTTTGAAATTATACTGTAATGGCATAACTTGACCCATTTATATTACATAATGCTACTACATATGAACCAAGTGTGATATGGTCAAATATTCCAAGAGCAGGCTTAATGTATCCTCATGAGTCAAAGGAATGCAAATATAGCCTTAGGGTAAAATATCTTGCTATCAGCTCAGACTAAGTGTATTGAGTCGAGTGGTTTATTCTATGCTATATATAATTGATAATCAGTATATTAGGGTTACTAACTCGGTTACTAAAAGTTAGCACTATTAATTCAAAATTCAAAGGGGCTTCCCATATCCCATGTTGATATTTTAGCAGCAGCTTTGACCTGGGTGAATAGATTCCTGCAGAGAAAGGCTAAGGGAAGTGGTAAACTAGGCCGTTGCTATAGCTACCAATGTACTTGAGAGCAATGAATATGCTATTAATTAAGGATATTTCACTGGTCATGATCCTAAAATCCTTATATTGTGAAGATATCTAGCATGGAATAAACAATTAAATAATCGGCGAGCGAGCGTAGCGAGCGAGACATTTACAGGGGTAACACAATCGAAAATCGGGGGTAAAAATGAAAAAATCGGGGATGTTTGTATATGTATGGACGTACGTATGTCATTTTGTACTTTGACCCTCGCGTTTTTGTGTTAGTTATGTGTTCGACCCGGTCCCAAATTGCACTAAACAGAATCCTCTGGTTTATCGATCAGTACCCGTATCACCGTTCCCTTCCGTCGGCTTGAAACAATACATTTTTAAGAAATCGATCGATCTTTTCTCGATATTTACGCACGCCGCGTTGTGCCGGGTTTTCCTGTAGATGGTCACATATGTATGTGGGATGGTGCGTATGCCCTTTAAACGCGCGCGCGGGGAACTCTTTTCTTCTAAAAATATGGCTTTTTAGGCTTGACCCCAGTTTATTCTGAAACTACAGCATTAAGCAAGCCTTACTTTATACTTAAGCTCCAAAGTGTGAGAAAATTCCTGCGAAAATACTTGCTTTTCAAGAAACAAAAAGTTGATTCTACCGGTTATTATGGCATTGAAGACCCTTTTCCAGACTCAATTTCAAAACTTCGCCGTTTTATGGGGGGGATACGGAGTGCCGGTGTCGTAGGATTTGGTGACCCCACCCTACAGTGACCCCGGTCACTGAATCCTTAGTTTTTGGTGACCGGGGTCACTCTATACTAGGACACAGTGACTCCCTGGGGTCACCTAATCCTAGATTTCAGTGACCCCCTCCAGGATATGGTGACACCCCCTCCTAGGACATAATCATAAGCTCTGTAGCTGTGGCTTATATCGCCTAATCCTTTTTTCTTTTTCTTTTCATTACATATTACTGTAGAGCAGTTCATCTCTTGTTTGACCTTAAAAAGTAATCTGTACAGTATACAGTAATTTTAAGTGTTCTTATAGCTACATAACTGAAGTGTTGGGATAGTTGTTGTTGTTTTAATTTATGAGTGACTACATATGCAATTTATGAATTGATCAAAATAAATAAAACAAGAAAAAACAAGAAATTCAACATCTTCCCTAAAATAGTGAACTCATATACTATTACGCAGTGAAATAGTATCAATAGCTATGTACTTTTATCAATTATGTCTTGAAAAGAGCAAATCAGATGTTAGGCACATGATAATTTTAGTTAGCAAACAGCTAAGCTTGGTAAAGCTAACAAGATTGAAATTGAACAAAGGCACACAGGTTGTATTGGTGAATATGCACACACTAACAAACCCACATACAAAATCCCATGTAAGAGCTGGTACTTAAAGGAAAAGAATTATATAATACTCTAATTGTAATGACCAAGATATCAGTGTTCAAAATACATTCATGTACTTAGTAGTGGCAAAATATTAGCCAGCAAAAAAAAATTTAGAAATGAATGAAATATAATAAAATGTTATGAATTGTTTCCATTTTCCATGCAATATTTACATATCCAATTCCCAGAAAAGTCATTATTAATTCCTTCAATACATCTTTTGTGATACCATTCTTCACAGTCAACACACTCCACCATGTCCCCATATGTTTCAGGCATCTTGCAGGAACAGTATATATCAAGGTGAAAGTATGGTAATTGGGTTGTCTTTCGATATCCTTTCTTGGATAGAGTAGGAAAGGCGAACAATTTTTTTTTCCAAAAACAATAATTCAAGTGAGAACGCATTTTCTTTTGATCGAATTCTATCTCTTCAATATTATTGCCTTGAAGTAAGTGAACAGCAAAAGCTATAGCAAACAAGCCGCAGTCACTTCCACCTGACTGTTGCTGAACTCGTAAAACGCGAACTGGAAGATATGTCTCTCGTCCATCATCAACTTGATTATCAATATATTTTCTATAGACTTGTGCTAGCTGGTGAGTAAGACAAGAAGAAAAGTCACTCGAGCATTTGCTGTCTGCAATAGTGACTTCTCCCCCAATAGTTGTTGATACCATCCAGTGATTAGCATTGATATGATGAATTTGAAGCGATTCACACCTACATTCAATCGGAGTAAATCGATCAACTTGTGAAAGAAGAGTAGATTGGAAGCCAGCAATGTCAGGATAATCTCTTCGAAGTAGCTCTTGTGCAAAATGAATATGTTCATCATTTAGCCAATCTCCAGATTTCAGTGTTTGCCTCATTGCTGCTGTGTACCTTGAACCCTGCAAACATAATATCATACAAAAAAAATCAATCAATCAAAGCATAGCAAAGTCATAACAATAATTACATTATGAGCTATAAAAGCAAAGTAACCAAATTTATTGTTTCAACATCTACATGAACATTAATAATGATCAACTCTAAATTTCATCGGCTGCTGGCTTTTTTCTAAAAAAATATATACATAGCTAAAAAGCAAAACCTTCTTTATTAGTTCTACCAAACATTTGCCATATGTAATTTACCACAATTCTGGCAGATTTCTTTGTACATGACCTTTGACCCTTATAGACTTTCAACTCCTTCTGTATATGAAGTGATTCCTGGGAATTTACTTCCACCTTAATTTTTTCAGTTTTTTCCATCTTAATTTTTCCAGTTTTTTTAACCCTTTCGTTCCGGATCCCGCTTTAAAGCGGGGTGAGACAGGTTGGCTTCTCCGAATTTTTAAAAATAGTTACTTTATAGCTAGAACCTTCAGATTGCATACACAGGTGCTCAATGCATTGGAGAAGCATCTAAAATAGCTTTCAGCCAGGACTGCTTCGACAGTACCTCACAGCAGTTGCGTTTATTTCTTCCTCGGCAAAAAAAAAAACATCGGTTCTCCGTCGAATTTTAAAAAAAAGTTACCTTCTTCACAGCAGCTTCATTTATGGATCCAGTCATCTCCAGAGCTTTGTAGAAGCAGCAAAAAATTGCTTGAGCTCAGTAGCCTTCCATAACACATTGAAACAACCGCTTCTTTGCCGACCAAGACTATGCGGTTTGACTTACTGTCTTCTCCATTTTTTATAAAATCGCCAGTTCAACTGGGGACCTCCCTATTACGTACAGTCTTAGGTAATGCTTATTACATCATAGGAAAAAAGTGAGCGTGTCGTGTGACCCCGGTAACTATGCAAAAAAAAATTTTTTTCAAAGTCATTTTTTGGAAGATGGCGTCTAGAAGTTACAATGCGGTGCAAGTTTTAGACTTGCTTGATGTTGACTCTAGCGACTCAGGATCAAGCGGAGAGAAGGGAGACGACATCTAGGGCTATAGGAGGCCCTGTATCAGGGTTGGTGGACCAGACCCCGTCAACTCTGATACTGAAAATGGGAGTCAAGAAGATGATCGAGGTAAGCTTGTCTTTCTCTTGTCTTTCTCTTGAAAAATAGCAAGCTTCTGTTGTGGAAAGGACTCATTTATAGCTATATTGAGATAGAGTAAGCTGTTTAGCTATAATATATATATTATTGAGTTTTGAGATTTGAAAGTGGCTTGTGGTTTTTTGAACAATTTCAAATTTTCAAAAAAATTAAAAAAAATTTTTTACCACATATACTACTAGGACCAGATGTGAATGCAGTCACCGACCCCGATTACGCAGATGAAGGGACAGGAGCAGAGTCTTCCAGTGATGAAGGAGAGGATACCGGACCTGAGTCTTCCAATGATGAAACACGAATAGGCAGCAGGTTCCAGTGATGAAGAAGAGGAAGTGGCTCCTCCTGCTCCGAGTTCTGGACGTCCTCACGGTCGGAGAAGGCGGGAATCGAAGAACAAGAGTCGGGTGGATGAGGTAGGAGGAGAGTGGAAGAAAGATGACAACACACCCATTGATATTCCATAATCTTTTGTGTGAAGGACCACAGACTTTGATATTTGTGGCTGCTCCTCCCCCCCCCTGAACATCCCAAATGTTGTAATATGTATAGTTATTGTCGTTGTCTGTGTTTTTGTGGTGTTGTAGTGGAGCTTCACACTCGATGTATATGTGTGTGCGTGGAGTTGAAATGTTATTCTGGCGCTTCCAGGGTCGGGGGGGTCTTTTCCAATCGGGGCTACTATGCCCATGTAAGTTGAATTTCATGTATGTGTGTGTGTGTACACCAGTCAATTTATATTATACATTTATTTTTATGATCTGTATTCACCTGTATCTTCTTTTTTCTAGTGTGTGTGTGTGTGTATGTGTGTGTGTGCATTTGTGGAATGAGAGAGAGCAACCGTGGACAAACAGTATGTGGCACTTCCGTATACAACCTGGGAGGGAACTCTGGATCTTTTTGGATCGTGACTACTATGCCCATGTAAGTTGAATTTCATGTGTGTGTGTGTGTACACCAGTCAATTTACGTATAATAAAATATACATTTATTTTTATGATCTGTATTCACCTGTAGCTTCTTTTTCTTGTGTGTGTGTGTGTGTGTATGTGTGTGCGTGCATTTGTGGAAAGAGAGAGAGAGCAACCATGAACAAACAGTATGTGGCACTTCCGGATCCAACCTGAGAGAGAACGAACTCGGTGGTCTTTTTCGGTCTGTGACATCATCCATGCCGGGTAAGTTGAATTTCATTTTTTCAACTTACTGATATTTGGGTGTCCAGCTAGGGCTGGGGGGAGGGGTTATGGTACAAGAATGTCAGTGAAAAGTAATGACGGGGGAGGGGGGGTTATGGTACAAGAATGTCAGTGAAAAGTAATGACGGGGGAGGGGGGGTTATGGTACAAGAATGTCAGTGAAAAGTAATGACGGGGGAGGGGGGGGCTCAATTCAGCGAGGCCAGCTGTTATGTTACAAATGTCATTGTTGTCTTGTGTTTTTTTGGTATTGTATGGAGGTTCCGGATCCTATGGGAGGGATCATTCAGTCTGTGACACCATCCATGCCGGGTAAGTTGAATTCCACGTGTGTGCTTGTACTGCTTTTCATTTTCGAAGTACACTTTCTCAATACATGTTTCTCTCATGTACAGTGTGGAGTATACATAGCAGGTGTTCATACAGTGGGAGGCTAGCGCTGGGTTCCCCCCTAGAATTTTGGGAGTTGAATAGAAATGAACATTTAGGAAGCATTTATTTTTAGTCTGATATTGTATCCCATTATGTTCCTATCGTAACTGAGCCATTTAGTGCATAGGACCGAACACTGGTCATCAGTGTGAAGTATAGACTCTTATGCAAAGATGTGCATCAAAGTAGTGTAGGTTCCAAAAAATGGGTGTGGAAGTACACTCGGAGCCCCACCCCAAACAAAAATCCTGTATGAAACCGCATACAATACATCATAAAGTTGCAATTATAAAGGATCATGAATAATTTGTTGTTTGTATTACAAATATCTTTGTTGTTTGTGTTTTTGTGTATATGAAATTGTTTTGTAGTGGAGCTCGACGTCTGATGGCATACGTTCCTTGTGGACACTCATAGATGTCTCCTACATGATCACAATCAGCACCACACACAACAAACAACATATTTTATTGTTGAACTAATATAATATTGGTATATAATGCATCAAACAATATTATTTCTATTTTATTTTATTTTTTTATTGATGGGAAAAGTGGATTTTTGGGGGGAAAAAATTTTTTTTTTTGAAGTATTAGTAGATGGCTTAAATATTATTCAATTTTCTCAATCAAAAAATGAGGGGAATCCCAAACTCTTGGTCTATTTAGTGATATGTGGTTGCTATGGGGTTTTCCCAGCCAGCATCGAGTTAAAAAAATAAAACGGCACCACTCTATTCCACGGTAGAAAATTAGATTTTTCCGCGCGCGTCAAAACAATTCAGGAACGAGAGGGTTAATCTCATCATCAAAGGAAACTTTGCAAAGTGGTTTATTTTCTTCTTGTGGTAGAGCACCATTTACCTGACATACTGGATTGTAATCATTATCGCACATTCTTTTATTGACTGGAGTTGAAGCTTCTTTGTACAATTTGAGTCTATCAACATTAATAAGGCTTGCCATAATGGAATTTGTTTTCAGGTTTCGTAGTTGAGCAAGTTTATCTTTTAAAGTGACTATTTCATACGGACCCATCCACTTTGGTATCATTTTGTCTCCCTTCCTACAGTCACGTCTCGAATTTCTTAAAAAAACACAAGATCCAATTTCACATTCCTAGGTTATAAAAAGCATAAAATTACTTCGCAATAAAGAACAACAAGCATATACCTTATCCAACTTACTCTTCTTATCATAATCTTTCTTGTATATTTCTTGGGCCAACTGAATATTACTTCCAGCTTTACTAAACATTTCATTTTGTACTTCCAACATTAGTTTCATTTTTTCTCCTAGCCCCTCAAACTCCTCTATTTCCTGATCTTGAACTATTGGATTTTTTACCTCTGGTCCCCTTTCCAATTCTACAGGTAATGTTGCTTTTCTAGTAATATAAACGGAGCATTGCATTGTCATTTACTAAGAGCATGCTCAAAGCTCAGTGTGACAAGTGAGCTAGCCCAGCTATTAAAAATTGTCAAATATTTATGGTACAGGATACAGGGTTTATTTCAGGGGGGCAAGGGGGCTTTCGCCCCCCCCCCCCCTTGGAGTAGGAGTGTATAGTTATGAAATCAAAATTGGAGAAATCACTAAATCAGTATTGATTTGTGAGAAAGACAAAACAGGTTAATTAATTATACTGATATTCTTCTATGTTTTCTGTTCCAAACAATTGCCCCCCCCCCCTTCAAGTCAAAGCCACGCAGTTCACTGCATGCTTTGGCAGCTTCTGCACTTGTCACTTGTTGGCTTCCATGAACCACCTTCCTTCTTCAAGCCCCATTATCGTGATGATGATGGTATGCTTGTACCAATGAAAGCTATATTATGGAAATTTGCTTCGATCTTACCCAAGAGTGTCTCACTCACTCACCAACTAAAAACCAATTCTTTACCTCTTAAACATCAATTCAAAGGGAGTGAAGCCAGTTGATTTGTGCTTTGAGGTGCGAATTGAAAACAAAATTGGGTCCAATAAAGTATCCCAGTTATTTTGATTCTCATTTACTACTTTCAATAGGCAACTTTGAATTGTATGGTTGAACTTTTCCACTAGGCCCTTGCTCTGTGGGTGATATGGAGATGTCATTCGATGATCTGTTCCCAGCAGTGTTTGTAATTCGCCATTAAGATTATTAATAAATTCTCTGCCCTGATCTGATATTATTGTCTTTGGACAGCCAAATCTGTTAAAATAACTTTGATAAAACTATTTTGTTACAATTATGTATTATGTATAACCATACCTGCAAGTAGTTTTATAGATAAAACAGGCAACCCCTTGAGCACATTTGTTTGGTAAAGCTTGAGCTTCAGGCCATTTACTAAAATAATCAATCATTGTAATAATGTATTTATTGCCATCTTTAGTCAGTGGCAGGGGTCCGATAAGATCAATACCAACCTATCAATTAAACTATAACAGCATGTAATTTTTTACTTGACTCCATACCTGGTGCCAGATTTCTGATTCTATTGGAATTGGACGCAGCTTTGTAGGCGGCTTAGAAAACTTATCATTCACCTTCTGACATACATCACAGGTTTCTACAAACCTTTTAATGTCTCCTGTCATATCTGGTTTCCAATAAAACCTTGAGCAAATTTTGTGAATTGTCTTGTCCCGACCTAAATGGCCTCCTATTATTATACAGTATAACAGAATATTAACAAGAATTTTACAACCAATCATTTCAAAATAGACTTCAAACCAAATTACCTGTATTGGATGAATGACATGCTTTCATTATTTTGTCTTTCTCTTCATTATTTTGAACAACAATTCTCCATTGATTACTGCTGCTGTCAGATTTCCTTGAGAGGCTCTTGAAATACAATAAACCATCTTCACATTTGTAATTATCCCTGATCTAAAGCAGATAAATTTAAGTTTTACTGAGTAACTAAGTGCTAAACAACAACAAAAAAATTATATTCATTATTATATATAATAGTTTATAATATATAGAATTATTGCACTCATTGCTATTCAAGCTTTGTATACTGTACCATTGTTATTGAAAAAAAACTTGATATTTTCTATAGGCAGGGGCGGATTTAGGGGGGGCTCGACAGGTGTCGCTAGAGCCCCCCTTTTTCAGAAACAGCCGAGGAATTTCCGGCAGCTAAATTGAATGAAGACGAGCAAAATTACCAGCCCTCCAATTTTTTATATTTTTATTCCCTTCGTAATGATGCGCATGCGCCTGCTGTGCGGAGTCAGGAATTACTAATCTCGAATGTCTACACAGGAGAGAATAGAAGTAGCCTTGTAGCTACTGACTACTCAATATTCAGGGAAGTTTTGATGCTTTTTCAAAGCCTCCTAATAAGTTTAAAGTTAATATATGCTAGAATGAATAGTAACAAGCTTGCTTCATTTCAGTGAATTCCTATGTTTAAAAATATAGCTAGCTACAGTAGTTAAGCTATCAAACCATAGCAGAATGGTTGGCTGTTGACTTTGGGATAAATAGTAATATGGAATTGCTAGAAATAGCTATAGCCAGCAAAAGCTACAATTCAGTTGGTGTTTCACATATCTGTACTTATTTGTTATTTTATTTTTCATTATAGAATAGGAATACATAACATTGGAGTTACACATGCTTTGTATCCTTCCTCCCCCCCCTCCCCTCCACCACCACCATGCATTATATAAAGAGCCCCCCTTTTGAGAATCCTACATCCGCCCCTGTATAGGTATTGGCAGTTATTTAGTTGGTTGATGAATAGCAAAGCTGACTTAGGCTGGGACAGATATATCTTAAGAAAGAATGTTGCTACAGAATCTAAGTAGTACCTATGGCTAAACACAAAGCAAGAATTCGTACAAAATTAGCCCAAATTCAAAAGCCTAACCAATCTTGTTACTTACTTACCTTACGGCGGAAATTTCGTTTTTTATCCTTTATCATGTCTGGGGATAAGTACCACTTGTCAAGAAGCCATAAATGTATTCAAACTCGTTCTCCATACTTTTGAGTAGCACCATGTGCCCGGGGTCACGAGATCCTAACGGGGTCACCAATTCCTAGTTCTGAGTGACCCCCAGGTCACCGTTTACTGGAATACGGTGACACCCGATCACCAAATTCTGGGGGTCACCAAATCCTCCGACAACGGCTTTGAATTGTTTTGCGGGTGCAGACGCTAAAACTCAAAATCTTATGGGAGCTCCATTTCTATTCGAGTTAGTGGCGGTGGTAAGTTAATGCGCTATTTGTCACAGTTATAAGCCCTACTCAACAGTATTTACTTAAAAATGCATTGTCCACTAGACGAACCACGAAGGTAAGTCTTGCTAGGTATGTTCAGTTGTGTGAAAGTATTGTGCGTTACAACTACTATATCACAAAGAACATTTTAAATAACGTGATTTGATTTTGTTGCTTCTTTTTCAATTCAAACTGTTGTGGGATCGGTTACTATGACATTGAAACCCCTTTACCTCATACGTAATTAAAAAACTCGACTTTATTTTAATAGCTAGAGTGTTAGTTGTTAAAATCAAATTTAACAATAGTCTCGCTCGCAATTTGTGCTCAGCACACCACTAGTATATCCACATATTATATGTATACACACACATATAAGATCAGATAGAAAAAAAATTATAATGAATACTAGCAGTACATGTACTAAGTACATAAACTGATGCAATTTATATATATTTTTTTGGGTACTTGCCCAACATATTTATACTACATACTAGCAATATTATATTTAATAGACGATAGGAATGTTACCTTTTTATTATTATAATATTAGACAATAAATTTAAGAATTGTATATGAAAATAAAATATAATGTAAAAAAAAAAAAGGTTTAATCAATTCAGTGTAGACAGAGGTTGAGTAGTCTTGTACCATTAACAGTTTATAATATTCCTTGTTCTTTAGTATTCCAATACTTCAAGTTTATTGTTCCCCTTCTTTTTTTTGCTTATAACATAATACTAGTATAGCTACTTCAGGAAGTTTAGGAAGCTTCTTTTGCTGTGAAAGGTAAATGTTACACAAAGTCTATAACACTGGAGGCAGAGACTAATTCAAACATCACCAATAGCCTTATTCAACCGAAATGATATCAACTGTCAAATTATTTGTGACCGGATTTGGGAAAATCCGCCTAAACGCGGCAAACAATTTATTTCAGTATCACCGGGTAAAGCCTTATGGGTCGATTTTTTTCGAAAAATTTTTTATGGCAGAAATGGATAGACACCAGTTAGCTCTAGCTTATGACGCAGTTGTAAGCTCTGGCGTGCTCTAGAACTCACACTAGGAGGCTAGAAACACTAGCCGGTTGGACTCGTGTACGGAGAGTTGCTAAGAAATTATTGGCGGGCTTTTCACTAACAGCCGGGAAAAAACTGTAGCTAACTAATTCACTTGCTATTCTACATAATTCACGTACTCACGCAATTCTTGTCATCATAGTTTCTTAAGGAGCCCTGCATTAAGCCTTTTAGACTTCTTTCAATCCGCCTGTAACCGGTTTATTCCATAGTGTCCCGGAGACACGCAGTAATAGTATACGGACACAAGGCACGCCCCCTGACCTTAGCAACGCCTTTACCGGGCGTTTTTTCGAAATCAGCAATAATAAGTTTAGCAAAAATACTGAAGTGTTGTAGTGCGTAGGGCGAAGACGGCTTGTGCTACAGCTTCCAAATTAGGAGGAAGGCATCCCAAGGCCCCGTGCAGCCTACCGGTAGAATAAATTAGAAAACTTTAGATGCCGCGTTTAGAAATCTGGTCACATTTGCTCAAGTGTGGCTGCTGTTAAGAATAGGGGATGTGATGTTGTCCATAACCACACTCTTTACAAGGTCACCCAGTTATGAACTAGCTAGATAGCCATCACATACTTTTTGTGATAGTACTGCTTAAATAATACATTGTTTATCAATGTATGGTTACACATGAAAACAATTGCAATAATAAAAAAAAAAATTAAATCTTCTCATTGCACTATTAAATTTTTAATTTTTTTTCTTCCTCTGTTTGGTTATCATTCATTATTGTCTGTTTTATGCTAGGAAGGCCTTTAGAATAGCCTAATTTGGCTAGTTGGCTCTTCTCCTGAATGCTTAGTGCATCGAACTATTAAAAAATAAAAATAAAAAATAAAATATAATAAAATAAAATAAAATAAAATTTAGTTGTGTGGTATTACTTACGCTAATTTAAGCTAGGCTAGCTTGCTCGCAGTTTGAGATCAGGCATGTGCCGTTGCTAGTAAATGAAAGTTTTTGGGGAGTGGTTTCTAAGATATTTTCGCTTTAATTGACTATTACAGCTACTATTGGGGACACAATACCTACTTGAAAAGTTTCGGATAGTTTATGAGAGGGTCTAGCGGCCTAGATTAGACTGCAAATTATTGTTGTTGTTACTTTCTTTTGTGAGCATGGATACTGTAAGAAAATTTCAGGGTTTATGCATAGTTAATTTTAATTTAATTTTGAACGTACACATAGGAATATGCGGACGAATTGAAGAAGTTGCTTGATATCGCCAGGCATCCACGCGCTCAGTCTCTCTTGAGGGATGCTTTAGCTGAGATGGAAGCTGAGGTGGAGGCTGTTGCCAGTGCACCAGGTGAACCTAGCGAGAGCAAGATGGAATCTTGCCAGAGAGAGCTGGAACCTAGCGAGAGAGACATGGAACCTAGCAAGAATGAGATGGAACCTAGCAAGAGCGAGATGGAACCTTGCCAGAGAGATATAGAACCTAGCGAGAGAGAGATGGAACCTAGCAAGAGAGAGATGGAACCTAGCGAGAATGAGATGGAACCTTGCGAGAGACAGATAGAACCTAGCAAGAGAGAGATAGAACCTAGCGGTAATGAGATGGAACCTAGCAAGAGAGAGATGGAACCTAGCAATTGCGAGATGGAACCTAGCAAGAGAGAGATGGAACCAAGTGAGAGACAGATGGAAATTAGCAACAGAGAGATGGAACCTTGCGAGAGAGAAATTGAACCTAGCAAGAGTGAGATGGAACCAAGCAAGAGTGAGATGGAAACTTGCGAGAGAGAGATGGAACCTAGCAAGAGAGAAATGGAACCTAGCGAAAGAGAGATGGAACCTAGCAAGAGCGATATGGAAACTTGCGAGAGAGAGATGGAGCCTGGTGAGAGCGAGATGGAAACTGACGTCATTAAATTGAGTACACCAGAGCAGTCCCCATCAGTTAATGGAGTTTCTGGTAAAGTGCCTACAAAATTCAAAAAATTGATCCGAATAACAAACTATGGTAAGGAATATTTGGTATCTGCTTGTTATAGTGACTTAAAGCACTTCATGCCAATGTTATAGCTGGTGAGGGGACTTCCTGATTATATGAGAAGTATATACTGTGCTTGTGTGACGATACCCTTATGTACAGGACATTTTAAATATACACTGTACTTCTTTACTGAGACTGTAGATAGATTTAGCTTGTAACAATAATTTTCCCAGGGCAACACAACTGACTGCTGTAAATAATACATATACTATATACTGGTAATTTTAGATCATACAGGATTTTGCTCATTTGAATCCATACAACTAACAATACCTGGAAGCTAGCTTTATGTTTATTCTTTTGTAAGGTCAGCTTTTTGCCTCTATTGTGAAACAATACCCATATTTGAACTAATGCAGCCATTTAAGTGTGATATTGGTAAAGTGATATCATATTCATATAATGGATGTCATTACATAATGGAAGACGCTGTATAGGTTCATTACTACGTAATACAATTTCTGGTAGTTTATTTATTAGCTTTCGTAGTAGATATAACTATAAATAGTCAAAACGTTTCGACCCGTAGGTCTTCATCAGTTGACAAAAAACACAATACTAAAAATGACAAAAAACCAGTTCAATAAAATGCAAAGACCATGAGGATGCACTAGTTATAGTGACGCTATAATTGGTTGCCATGTTGGATTTAACTCCAGGCCATTGTCCAAGTTAGATGTTGATGGCAGGCTTTGGATCATTACTGCCTCAGTAATCCTTCTTCTGGTGTAGTTGTCAACTCTCTTTTTCACTTTGGCCTCCAACCAATTTACTTTATGTTTACTGTTCCATGCATGCACAGCTATACCATTCTTCTCATCATGCCTTGTTACTGCATTTTGGTGTTCCTTTAAACGTTTGTCTAGTGTACGTCCTGTTTCCCCTACATATGACTATTTATAGTTATATCTACTACGAAAGCTAATAGCTAAATGAACTACCAGAAATAATAGAAGACATTTCTTTGCAATAATTTAGTGTCAATTTTTTTGTTTTGCTTCACGAAATAGGTAAATAAATAATAGTGGATTTTTATTGAATTTCCTGTTTTAATACAAAATGATATCTTCAGCACATTGCAGATTCTAAATTGAGATAATGTTAAGTATCTGGTGCTGACTCTGGCATTTCAGTTGTTAATGCACCATTCAGACTAATATAGATTGCTACTACTAGTCTGGTTTGTTTGTTCCACTATTGTCCTCAGCTTGAAAGACAAGTACTCTAATACTAATTGGCACAAAATCACTACTTTATTACAGGATTGCCAGTTTGTTATAGCTTTCAGTATTAGCAAATGAAAGATTTGAATTATTTTATTATATATATTATGTGTATATTGCAGTAATAAAAATGATAACATAATTATATTTGTACATTTGACGTTTATAATTTAGTTAATAATGTAATCTGAATGAATAAAATATAGGAGTTAACTATAAGAATGTGCCCAATACTGCAATCTGTTTAAGTATCGTGTAATGCAGAATGGAATATTGTGTACTCCTAGTTTTGCAATCCATCAATTGGTGGATCAATTTTACTTTTTGAACTGTTAAATTCAAAAATAGTCCAATGGTTTAAAGTTCTAGCAGTTCTAGTAATAATTATGATATAGTCAAACTAGAGCAATAAGTGTGCAAAGACTCAGCTCAAGTTAGATAATTTGCTAACAAAGTCATTACTTTTGAATATAAAGTTCTTATATTTTCAGCTTACAATAATAATTGTTTTTCTCAGTTTAGGAATAATATTTTAATGTATCTGGCTAGCTATGTGATTATGCTAGCTATGGCTTAGTGTGGACAACTTTAGTCTCTGTATATAAGAGTAAGGAATATGATTTTATAGCAGCCAATGAAGTGAATATCCCACAACCACAGGAACATTTGGACTACTCAACATGCATGTTATACTAAAAGTTACACAAATATTCAGAACACTCTTAGTGAAGAGCGGGCATACTTACAAATTGATAAAGGATCACACCCCTGGCAATTGAGACATACTAACATAAGATACACCAGATGAAAACAGCACTGGAAAACCGGAACAGAAAAAATTGCAAGCTCATGCGAGAGTGCATGATTCTAAATGGCAGGTAATCTACTGAATGGGCATGGCTGTATAGCAGCACTCACAGCAGTGTCTGCCTTTTCGCAAAAACTAAGCTGAAATGAAAGAAATAAGTGGACAATTAAAGGGACTTTAATCTTCATCCAGTCTGAGTTCGCCCGGTTTTTGAGATCCGCTGTTGGCAGAGTGACAGAATGAATGAATAAATGAATGTATGACAAAGAGGCTACCGTAATTCTCACACGCATACACTGTGAGGGTTAATAAAATGCTTAATTTGTTGTATGTTGTATTTGGCTGTTATTATTGTTATCTGTTACTAGGATGGACTCAGTCAGAGAAGTATGTGAAGATCTATTTCTATGGCATGGAAGATGCTAATAATGAAAATATTCACACAGAATTTCAAACCAGGTAATGATGGACCAATAACCTGTGTTATTACTTTCACTGTACAAGTAGTCCTAGTTTGCAGAGGTGTAGTTAGCTGCATTTTCAGGAATGGGAGGGATCCTTTCCAATTGTATTCTTCTTTTAATTTTTATCCTTGTATTAAATCTGTAGCTTATACTTATTTATATTCTTTCGCCATCTAACAAATAATATGTATACTTATAATAAAACTTCAGTGAAACATAAATAATGATGAGGTAATACAGGCGTTACTTAAACCACATATCTTGTATTCAGTCTTCAACAGCAAAGTGTTATCTATTTGCAATTGCAATTATAGCTTGTTCTCTCTCTCTTGGGCTTCTTTGCTGCTGTTGCTGTTATATTTATATATTTTTTCCCTTTGATCAGGGATATGAATGTGGAGATAATGGATGTATCTGGTAAGAATTATACGTTCTGTATCAATGATCTGTATGGAGACATCATTCCGGAGAAGAGTTCAGTAAAGGTCAGAATACTAGTATCAACACATCTAGATTATATGAATAGAATGTGTAGTGTTGCTATCACTATTATAGCTACCCTGATATGGAGTAAGTACTCCATATGTGTATGCATAGTGCAGGGGCGTAGTCACCGGTTCGGTTGGTCCGGAAACAACCGGACTACTTTTCTAAACATAAAACGATCTTTACCGAAAATATGACGACCATTACCGATGCTAAATTCCGGTAGACTTGTCAGTTGAGGTTTAGTGCGGTTGATCGATATGGCCGAAAAGCCATCCAAGTGTTCTATTCCTACTCTCCCTGAGAAGCCACATCAACCTTGGTGGACTTTAAGTTTCCGAAGAGATTATTCGGAAAGGCTAAGCCAGTGTAATGCTCCGCACAGAGTCGCTGGTTTTCAGCATGGCCCTTTCTTCACTACCACGAAGGTATTGATGCAATGTTTTGCCACCCTTGTGTGACTGCTGCTAGGAAAAATCTTTTTCTAACCAGTAATAATGCTGAAGATTCATTTGTAAGTGACATAGCTATAGTTAGTTAGATTATTATTATTAGCATTAGTATTAGTATTATTAATATTAGTATTATTATTAATACTCTAATACCTATAGTTAGTAGGTTTATTATTATTATTATAATAATTATTATTGCTCTATTCATAAAACTGTATTTATAGGTTACTAAGGGTTATACTAACTGGAAAGATGCTACAATTGCATTTAAAAAGCATGCCCAGTCCAAATGCCATACAGAAGCTATTGAAGCTGTAGTAACACTTCCAAGCACTAGTAAGAGCTTGGATGAAATGCTTATTTTAGAACATAAAAAAGCGAGGGAAGAAGCAACGGAGATGTTACACTTAATATTATCCAGTGTATGGTTTTTGGCGAGACAAGGTTTGGCTTTGCGTGGGCAAAATAGTGATGAATCAAGCAATCTGGTGCAACTTCTGAAGTTGAGAGCTCAAGACAAACCTAAAATGCTGAAATGGCTAGAAAAAAGTTCTCATAAGCATGTTTCTCCTGAAAATCAAAATGAAATGCTGCAACTGATGGCAAACAAAGTGTTAAGAGATATATTGGAGCTAGTTCGTTCCTCACCCTTTATCACACTCATGGTAGATGAGACTACTGATAAGTCAAACAAAGAACAGCTCACTATAGTTATGCGATGGGTTAGTGATAAGTTTGAAGTTTCAGAGGAATTTTTGGGTTTTCATTACATGCTATCGATTGATGCATTGAGTATCGTAAATGCTATCAAAGATATTTTCTTGAGATTTCAAATTCCCTTCTCTAAACTGAGGGGGCAGTGTTACGATGGCTGCAGCACTATGGCAGGAGCAAAATCTGGCGTGGCCACAAGAATTCAGGAGATACAGCCACGTGCAGTATTCACTCACTGCTATGGCCATGCACTTAATCTAAGTGTGGCTGACACCATCAAGCAGTCAGCAGCAATGAAGGATTGCCTTGACATATGTTCAGAAGTAATTAAACTTCTGAAATTTTCCCCTAAACGTGAAGCAATGTTGAAAGAGTACAAGAATGAATGTGGTAGTGAAAGTTCTGGAATACGTACTCTTTGTCCTACAAGATGGACAGTTCGTGCAGAAAGTCTTGCCAGTATTATAGACAATTATGAAAACGTTCAAGAATTGTGGGAGAGAGCTTATGGTGCAGGAACTAACTCTGAAATGAAGGCTAGAATAAGAGGAGTTGAAAGTCAAATGAAAACTTTCAAGTTTTTTTTCAGTATGGTCCTTTCAGAAATGATTTTTCGACATACTGACAAGCTCAGTCAAACTCTACAACAAACTAACCTTTCTACTGTGGAGGGTTATGCTGTAGCTATAGCTATGCTGACAGTAAAAACATTACAGTCTTTGAGAACAGATGAAAACTTTGAGTTATTCTGGAAGAAAATTGATATTAAACGTCAGGAATTAGATGTTGCTGAGCCGCAGTTAGACAGGAAGCGCAAGGTACCCAAAAGATTTGATCATGGAAGTGCTCAGGCTGAACATCCAGTATCAGCTAAAAGTGAGTATAGAAGGATTTTTTTTGAGAGTTTAGATTTAGCTGTAAATAGTATTCAGCAAAGATTTGACCAGAAGGGCTTCAAAATTTTTTCGAATATTGAACAGCTTTTATTCAAAGCATGCACTGGAGAGCCTAACAATGAAGAAATAGATAAAGTGTGTGAATACTTTAATGATGACTTCAACAAAAGAAATCTGATTTCGGAGTTGACCACTTTGAGAGAATTGTTTCAATCCACGTCAGAAGGAACTACTCCATCAGTAAATAGCATCAAGTCTTCACTGTTATCATTAACGAGTACTAATTCCAGAAGTATCTAAATTGTTCAAATTGTTACTTGTTCTTCCTGCTATCAATGCTACCTCTGAAAGATCGTTCAGTGCTCTGCGGAGGGTAAAATCGTATCTGAGAAGCACAATGTCTCAATCTAGGTTAAATCACCTAATGGTTTTACATTATCACCAGGATATGGCAGACAAACTAGATTTAAAAGTAATAGGCAATGAGTATATTTCAAAGAATGAAAGTAGAAGGAATAATTTTGCAAAGTTCAGTTAGCTAGCTATTTAGACTATTGTAGTGTTACAATCTAATACATTCATTCAATCATGCAACATAACATTCAGATACATATAATTTATCATATTTCATTGTTAATATGCTACTATTACAATCATTTATCGCACCTTACTTGGTATTAATTATGATGAATGACATAATCTGAGTCAGCAAAATCCAACCTGACCACTTCCTAGCTGGTGACTACACCCCTGTAGTGTATATATGTATGTGTGCATGTGTACACTTATGTGTGTGCATTCATGTGTGTGTGTATGTATGTGTGTGTATGTGTGTGTGTGTGTGTGTGTGTATGTGTGTGTATGTGTGTGCATGTGTGTGTGTGTATGTGTTTGTATGTGTGTAGGTTAAGAGTGGAATAGTCATCATCAGTATGCGTACCGCAACATCAGAGAATTGGGAATTCCTCACAGCAAGGGAGAAGAAGCTCAAAGAAATCAATGAGTGAGTTGGTCATTAGATACACATCCCTTCCATTCCACTTTCTTCCCCTTCACATATCCGGAATATTATAAATATCCTTTTTGTTATTATAATAATTAATATTATGCTTATGTTGTTGTATGGGATTTGTTATTATAATTTATATGTAGCTAACTACTTAGTCCCACAATTTTCTTCTACTAAGATTGGAATGTCCTGGTAGGGTGAAAATAAGATATTGTTTCTGTTAATGTAGAACATACTTTATAACAATATTATCAAACCTAATTACCTGTTACAAGGATCTTGGCGCAAGGTCAAAGTGTCCATATTAAGTAAAGAATAATAAGGATAATTAAATAAATTGGTAGTAATTTTACCAAGAATTTGTTCTTGCTTGTAGTCTGAGAGCAGCTGAAGATGAAGATGATCCAACTAAGAACATCATGGGCATAATAAAGCGAATGTATCAAGATGCCGATGATGAAACCAAGCAAAAAATAGCCAATGCTTGGCAAGACTCTCAGAATACTAGTATGAGAACTGACGAAATTGATATCTGAAACAGTAAAGAATGAGGGATTATGTCATCAATTTGCAATTGTTGATTTGTTACTCATATCAAAATATATATATTGTTAAGATTATGCTGAATTGTTATACAAATAGGGAGACGGTAACAGTGTGGCTGTGTGTCAGTAAGAATAAGTTACTGATAAGTAGTGTGTATAAGTAATTATTAGCTAGCCAAAACCTTAAGCAAGTTTGTCATAAATACAAAGTGAACAACAACAACAGTGAATTTGATGCAGTGTCAGAATGGCAGGTTGAAGGCTTCATGATCTGACAGTGTAGTTTTGCTGTCTTGTAGGAGAATGCTTGAAGATCCTGGGGAGGGTGAGGATGATAATCACAGAATATTACTAATGGTAGAGTCATGCCACTGAACAATTGTAATACTTCAGTGAAGAGGTGCATATGTAAACTTGCTTGTAATCATTGTGGTGGTTGCTACTTGTCAATTAAGAAATATGTTGATATTTTGTGTACTGTGCACTATTACAGCATTGTTCAGTTGTCAGTAGCTTGCATCTATGATGCTATGAAACTATCCTATACTTGACTATAGATCTGCTTTCAGACCATACCAGACAATGAATAATATAGGTTCATCCATAAGACAGATTTCCACCATTGTACAGAACAACATGTAAAATTTGCACAATAGTTTATATAGGCCAAACTGGATGGACTCTAGAACATCAGTTAAAAGAACATCAACAAGCATTGATATTACCAGACATCAATACATCTGCTCAATATGCAATTCAACAACATCATCCACATTGTTTGGCAGAATGCTAAAATAGTAGATCACCAGCAAGAACTGCACAAGAGAGTTTTGGCAGATAAGAATGAGCGGACCATCAATGAACAGGGATACTGGTTTATTGCCTCCAGTGTATTATGGCCTGACACAAATATAGCTTCATTATAGCTTTGTCACATCAAAATATTTTGTTTCTTCACTAAAACTATCATCCACACACTGATGATAATCATTGTAAAATGGCTGAAATGTTTGTGTATTTTATAAAAAAACATTTATGACTAGTGAAATGCAAAATTAGTCACAGAATAATTTTCAAAAGTTTTGGCTGAAATAAAAACAATTAGACAAATGTGCCTGAATGAACACAACATACACTGAAGCTTCTGACAGAAACCTGTAGTGGCTGTATTGGTATATGTAGTTTTTTACATTTTTGTAGCAATCTATAAGTTGCCATAAACATTTCATGCCTAAAGTTGAATTTCTATGTACAATTTGCTAATTCCAGCAAAAAGCAATGTATTTATCTTAGCTCCATGTGTGAGTGTTTTTTCACATCAATACATATGAAGAAAATTCACAAACTTTCACAGTTCATTTCATATTACTTGAACAACTGTAAGACATCTGGGGAGGCCAAAACCACAGATCTAAAGTCGGGGGGGGGGGGGGGGGGGGGGGGGGGGGGGGGGGGGGGCATGGTTCTTCAATCCACTGGTTCCTTCAATAAGTAGATGTCAAAAAGTATAATCTCCGCTTAAATATATTATTGTATTCTCTGTAATTTTGAAGTTCTGGTAATTGCAGCGAAGCACAGATCGAGTTAATATCTAAGATTCTAATAAGCTGTTCACATGGATACGGATAGCATGCAATCAATAGACAAACTTGTTGGTCTTGTGTTATTGTTACTACTAGACTATGAGAGTTTATTTGTGAATTGTTTCTTTGAACTACTGTAGTACTTTCGAGAAATACTGTCAGCAACACCAAGAATAATAACAGTGTTATAAACCTGACCTGTGATTATTGGTGAACAAAACAGAAATTACTTGTACCACATCATAACATTGATCTTTGTTAGTTCTTATCTGTTGCATCACAACTGGTCTTATATTCACATGATGCCAATATGTTTAAAAGCTCACTGATATGTCAGCTCACGTACCACCTATTGCTATGTGTCTCCATTTGATGCCTTCAACATCAGAGTAATATTATAGGTGCTGCTTGACTTGCAATCTACCTCTCATACCACTTTAATTTCAAGAGGGCACGAGGATGACAAGCAACAAGAAACCTTTATCTGTTTTAATTGCTTAATGTACAGCACTAACTGCTTTGTTTATCAATGTTAAGTCCATCATATGACATCAATATAGCCACTGTTGAGTTTGCGTATCAGATAGACCAGCTCCTGGTAACTGACTATATAACTGTATATTTTAGTGTTACTATTAGTCCATGCAGTTTCTCTCTTAGAAGTTTAATATTATTATCCTAAGAAAACCTTGATGTATGATATACACACTAACAAATAATTTATCATCCTTGGCATCATAGCAACATTTTCCCCCCATTTTTTAAGACTATACATCACTGATGAAGGCTACAGATAGCAGCTGAAACTATACAGTTCAAATTATTAGTTATAAGAAGATACATAAACAATTGTACTAATTTACAATTATTTGTAATAACCATTCATAATTTCTAGATAAAATAGCCTTGAATCTAAGCAATTCTTTTTTAATTATAGCATATCTTTTTTATAAGTTTGATGCTAATGATTTTGAAGCATATGCAATTGGCTTTACCAGCTTTTTTTGTTTTAGTAGCTGTCATAAAAAATTTAACTTAGCAATGATGCCTTCAAAAAGTTGAGGTAGGAGGCTGGTTTGTCGATATCTACTTCTGATCCCATGTAATATTCTTAAATGCTAATAAAAATAATAAATTCCTGTGCAGTAACTTAGTGCTGTATGATAAAATGCAAGCAGTTCAATAGAATGTTGCACTGTGGATTTAAATATTTATAATTGGAGATTTAGAACCATGATGTTTCCGATTTCCACCACAAGAGGATGCTCTAATTATGGATAGGAACCATTAGAACCTGAAGCTAAAACAGCATAACAAAATTCGTAAATATAAAGAAAATGATGAGTAAAGGAACGAAAACAAAGAGAAAATTAAACAGTCAAGTTAAAAACTCCAATTATTTACAACATGAAACAGTACATGTAAAACAAGGCTGACAATTGGTAATATTGTGGATTTATACATTTTATTACTTATATTTTTTCTTTCACTAAAGAGACGTGATAGGTATACAAGTATATATTATGTTCTAAATGCGGCGCATATGCATTTTCTATTCCATGTGCCTTCTCTGTCAAATACACTGTTAAAAATGGGGTGTTTGGATTACTTTGTTTTGGTGTTAAACAGGAGGCACTGTCTGGACACCCCAGTTTGAAGCCTAATATTGTCTCCATAGTTAATCACAAATAAAAGATGTTTGAAAGGAAGAATCTAATGGATATAAGCTATTATTATATAAGCTCACTTGGTTAAATATGCATTGGTGTAGAAGTTATAAATGCTCAAAGTGGCATGTCCAGACACCGCCTCCTGGTAAACACCTCGCGAGGTGTTATTTAAGCACCCCATTTTAACAGTGTATTCATAGCCCTATATCGTTGAAGACCCTACTATATTTCCATTGAGGATATCTCTTACAGGCATTTTCTATTTGGTCATTTTATAAATGCTAAGATGAAATGGCAGTGCAATATGCAAATAAACAGTGTGGACATCTTGGCAGTGTTGTGGGTTACTTCCTTATTGACAATATCTGCTGTCTCTTTTTTTTAACCTCATTTTAATCCACTAGTCTCCCTTTCGTATTTTATTTGGATAGAGTAGATGGTGCATCAAGGTCTCCTCTGGCCCAGTGTGAGAACAATCTTTCAGTTCTTTAATGCTAATATTGCTTCAAAACTGCAATTAATATTTTACTGCTGCAATCTACAACACCCTGAACTCAGTAAAATAACAGACAGGCATATTTCACACAGCTAAAAGAGACAGAATCCTATGAATATTTTCTAGAATACTTGTAATTAGCAAGTATTAACAAGCATATATTTCAACATCTGTAATGAAAATATCTTCATTGGAAGGACCTTCAGAGAGACACAGCCGAACTTCTATTGGCTCACTAGTTGGTTCAGGAAGAGAAACACAAAACCAGGGAGGATTACTAAACTTGCAGCATGAGTTAGGATCAGTGCAGTTTTTACCATCCCAAAGTACGTTTGGATAAGGAACATCAGTAGATGCACCTAATGCAATTCCGAACTCACAGAAATAGTTATTTCCCATAAAAGATGGTAGCTTGTTAGTGTGCGGCCAGTCAGTATCACTGTGAATGCAGCTGCAACTGTGAGAGGAATAAATGCCAGTGCCATCATCTGCTGATGCAAATGTCCAAATGTGTTTACGAGATCCTACTGCTCCATAGGTTACTGAAACTCCATCTACATATGACTGATCAATGCTTTTGTAGCCTACAATGGAACTTAGAAAAGCATCAGGATCCCCTCTACTATAAGCCAAGACTCTTCCACATACTCTGGTGTACATTCCATTCACAGGAAAAATGGCTGAGTCACATGTGTTAGTCTGGCTTCTTCTATTGCATCCTCTGATTCCATTATCATTGTATGTATTCCAGTTGTTGGGACACTGTTGACTAGGATCACTCATATTAATATAGGCCACTTGCGTCCAGCCAGGACCTCCACAGTCACAGACAGGTCCAAGCTCATTCAGCTCAGGATTAACAATGTTGGTAATAGCATCATCAATGGCGGACATTGTGGGTTGCATGATGGAAAAGTCCAAGCTACATTGGTCACTTGATAGCTGAAGTAGTTTGACTGGTAAAACTGCAAAAGAACCTTGAAAATACTGAATAATAAGAACAAGCAGAGCCACCCCCAACATTTTCATTGTTCAAAATGGTTTGCTGTTTGAGCACTGTATTTCATAGGCAAATAATTATATATACACCGCCACACGACACCGCCACACGACTTTTACGTTCGAGTGGTGGTCGCTACTTAAGCAAAGAGCCAACCGCTATGCGGGAGCAGCCCCGCCCTACTGTCGCAATCCGTAACCTTCACCCGTACATCACGAACTTGATCATCGACTGTAACGAACACAAGCACCATCTTAGAGGTAGGTAAAGGGTCCGCTACCAGACTGAATGCTAGGAGAAAGAGAGAGGGGCCAAGGGAGGGAGAAAATTTGAATTTCTCGCTATGGGCCTGAGAACAAGTGGCTTGTTGAAAAAGAGAGGTGACAAATTAGTCTTTGATTATAAAATGTACAGCACTGATACACACAATGTAAGTACCTCAGAGATTGCAATTCAAGCTGATTTGAACACATTGCCAATTCAGCTAATAAATGTATATACTGTGGTGTCATTTAAACAATGTATAAGAGTAATGTAGTTTTTGTCACATATTTGGGAGAAATTGTGAGTGGTTGTGATGTTAAAAGATTAACTGCAGACACTTAATTTTAGCTCAGAAAACGATTTAAATAGTTTTTGTTTCAAATAATATCAGGCACAAAGCTGATTCTTAGGGCCAGTTGTTAAACATATGTCAATAGGTAATTGTCTGTACATATATACACTGCTTGAAGGTGCTTGTTTTACTAAATTGAGGAAACTATTACACTAAAGATTTACTGCATAGTTTACTCATTTAGTAAAACATACTTAGTTTTACTTGACAGGAAACCTTAAGTAAAACATTGTACCATGTTTTACTGCAGTTTTACAGGTCTGTTTTTTTACACCTTTGTTTTACTCATGGTTTACTGAAGGGTCCAAATGTTGTTAGTTAACTATTAAATGCATTTAACTAATTGTTTAGTTAACTTCTTGCATTATATTATTAGAAAGCTAGGAACTGTAACTTGGCTGATGATTAATTGAAGAAGAATCCCTCATAAGCACCAGCATATCCAGTGTGCATACCACTGCACAGTTTTATAACTGGTGTAGTTTTTTGCTCGATCACTCAGGTCCCAGGTCCTTCCAGAGAAAGACACAATTAGATAGTAACCCCACCTTGAGTTTATAATGTTCCTCCAACGGCATTGATGAAAATGTAGCTACTTTAAATGTTTGTTAGGCTATGTACTGTTGCGTAGACATAGGCGGCTCTGTGCATCGTGAACTACCGCCCTCAGGCCCTAAGTACTTCGCTGCGCTAGACGCTGGACCGTTAAAATAAGGCTGTTTCCTCCCCTCACAAAGATACTGCATCTTCTCATGGAAAACCCTTTTCCAGTTATGTGTAGGTAAGTATCGCCAGGTTAAATAAGTTAAAAACGCTTTACCATTAAAACTCTCGATTGGAAGTGGTCGTCTAAACTATTGTTGCGCTAGTCTACTGATTCGTAATACGGTACGCTACTGTGTCTTGGTGACTTGAAGGAAGCTTTCGCTATCTACCCTGGCTTATGCTTCTGGGTAAGTAGTTTTATGGCTAGCAGTCTGTGGGTTTCTAAGTATTTTAGCTGCACGGGGTGACCCAGGTCATTTTTTTTCCTGGTGAAGTTGTGTTTCCTGAACAATTTTTTCTAAGCTAATGAATGAAAATAAAGAGCAAGGGTAGCCTGAATTATGATAGTGATATTTTGTGGTAGTTTTAGTATGACAAGGGCTCGTCAGTTTGTTTGTTCCATAATACTCTTGAAAATTTTCATTTCTTTGTGAGAAAGTGTGGGTGCATGTTGGAATGGTTTCTAGTTACTGAATTATTCTAAAACATGCTCCACCAAAATTATCCTCACTCATAGCTTTTTCCCATGGCCACCCTAACATCCTTTAGTGTGCTCCTGGACAATGAAGGGGAGATAATCATTGCATACAACTCAACATATTATATTTTCTACTTTGTTTAGGCCCATGGTTTCATGTGGTCTCGCTGGCCAGACCCTTTACCTAATTGCTCCGCTCAGAAGGGTCTGGTTACCCTAACGTATCCGTTTGGTATCTTTCCCCAGGATTCCGGGGGAATGTATAAAATGTGTACGTCTTACGTCAAATTTAAATGTGTGTGGGCGTCTATAAAATGTGCGTACAAATATTTTTAGCTAGTCCCACCAGTGTGCAGTGATGGGAAGAAAAAATGGCCATTTTTCACATGCAGTTCATAGAATAAGACTAGGACAAGTCATAGGAGCCATGACAACCACTAAGGCCATAAGCAACTTTGGCATGATACAGTATAGTATTGATGACCATTACCAAATGTAAGTCTTATGACCTCATAGAGGTAGTTGCAGGTCTTATAAGTCATGATGTGAGTTTGGGACTGGTAGACAGTTAATTTGCTTTAAAAAAATTCAACAGACAGTGTTGGTTGGTGGTTGTTGTTGTTGTTTTTTGTTTTTGTTTGTTTGTTTGTTAACCCTAAGAGTGCATGCGCAAGAGGGTAGTAGTAGTGGCCCTGTCAGTCTGTCTGATTTTGGAGATTATTGACTATGAGGGTTCGCACCTTTGGTGCTTCATTTGTTTTTTTTTGTTGTTTTTTTTATTCTTATTCAAAGCTTATCTGTATTTTATAATTTATAGCCAGACACAATGTTTTTTGTATGGTAGTCAAGGTGTTTCACTGACCATACACGCCCATCCTTCTGCTGTAGCTCACGCAAGCACACAATCATACACACCCACTCATTATACACAGTCCTAGGGGAAAAGGCTTGTGATGTGCTTCAGTAAAAAAAAATTGACGTATAAGGTGAAAGGGTAAAAATTCATCTTTATAAAAATCATCATGCACAATTTGTTCAAACAATTTACACGGCCGACTTTTTTAAATTAGCGTACGAGACCACTCACAGCAATTTTTGGGACTTAAAAAACAACAACAAGCTTTTCCAAGGAATTATTGCGCTAACTCTATATAAGACTTGCTTACTAACAAAAGAAACAGGAAGGAACCTAAGAAGCTTAACACATAAAGCAGCAAATGTATATTTGTGACCGTCTACGGGAAAACCGGGCACAACGCGGCGTGCGTAATATCGAGAAAAGATCGATCGATTTCTTAAAAATGTATTGTTTCAAGCCTACGGAAGGGAACGGTTAGGTCTATTATAGTGGGAACGACTAAAGCTGCGACGATAAAACTTGGAGAGCTCAATATCTGGACGCCGACAACTCCGTAAGTGCAACAAAAAAAAAATTCGAAGGTGCCGCGTTGTGCCTGGTTTTCCTATAGACGGTCACATTTATTGTTTGTTCTTAGCTAGTCAGCACATGTAACACACAACACTCTCACATGTAACACACAACACTCTCACATGCACGCGTTCACTGGATATACCAACACAAGATTTACATTGTAGTTTCTTGGTAGCTTGGGCAATGAATTTTCAAGTATGAACAGTGATGACAAACAGCGCGTTGTTAACCAAGGTAACGAATGAACACAACAAATGTGAGTCAAAGTACAAAAGTTACATACATACGTCCAAGCATATATGATGTATACAATCATATATCCCTGATTTTTTGGGTTTGTCCCTGGTAGTGTCTCGCTCGCTGCCAATTATTGCATATATAATTACCACGGTTGAGCTTTGTATGTGTGTGTTTGTATGACTTTTAACTTCATTCTCATATTCTACCACTGCTCTGCATTTTATCACGTGATGCCAGAAATGATTCTCTCTAAGACTGTTGCTAGCTGTACTAACTTCAGGGATGATGTTTCAGCCTTCATGGCTTGAAGCCGTAGTACTACTAGTGGCTAGACCCATCGGTTTTCTTCCTAACCACAGTTATATGGTATTGTTCTATCTTGTGTAAAACCAGGGTTTTTTTCAGGGAGCGGTGGGGGCTTGTACATCTCCTTAAATCTAGTTTGCCGCCCTTTCCCCCTTCCCCTTAGGGATTAAAGACATCCTAAAATTAATTGTACTCCATATTTACAAGAAAAAAAAGAATACATTGAGATATGTTTTTTTTCCAAATGTCAACTAGTCATCATTAGATAACTGTGGCTAACCTAAATCTTAGTCTAATTTAATCAGCGTCATTTGTAATAAACTTCTTTCCATATGAGCAGCGTAAGGCAGACTGTGGCAGTGCATTGGGGATGCTTAGCCTGTATTATCTATTGTGCTGCTAAATTATGACACTGAGCAGTAATATCTTTTGGGGCTAAGGAAATGATTTCTTCGTGATTTCATCAATTGGTTAACTTTTGTGGCTTATTTGGTGTCCAGGGGCATGGAAGATTATTTGGAATAGGGAGGCTCACTGCACTTGAGTTAGACAGGGAAGTACTTTGCTTCCCTTTGCTCCCCTCCAAATAAGCACACACACACACTCACACACACACACATATCCCAGATATTAGTTTGACTTGCGTGGAGACATTTGCCCCAATTTTTCATAAAGTTTTGTGGTAGTTAATATAAATATAATATAATATGGAAGGTGTAAATTTTAACAACTTCTACTGTACTAAACTAGCCTGTTTCTCTAAAAAAGAATGTCTACATGTGTTGGAATTACAAGCACGAAACACAAATCCGAGAATCTTGAATTATGTTGAGCTAGTTTTACTTGAGACATACACTTTCAATGTAGGAGTGTGAAGTGGCAGGTGTAATAGTGTAGTGACTACTCCACTGGTGTACACGTGATGACTCCTGGACTTCAAAACTAGAGGTGAGGAACTCTAGAATGACTTCTTAACTCCATTAACAAGAAAGAGGCCTTTTGAAATTACTTTTTTATTTACTATATTTATTACTCATTCTAATTGACTTGTGGATATTTCCATTTAATGCACACTTAGACAACCTGGGAGCAACTTAGAGTCTGAACTTTTAGAACTCTTGTCACTTCATTTACTAACTGAATAATCCTTTGAAACCATTTGTATGTGTGGCCGGACACACACACACACACACACACACACACACACACACACACACACACATTATATTGATTCAACTCTTCATTTGTAAAGTATTGAATTCAAATGAAAGGTGAAGAGTTCCCAGATCATTTGGTCAATGACCTGATGACAGCCACGCACAATCACCTGGTCTCACACGCACATACATAGTTACAGTGATGAAATGAAAGTGAAAGAAGAAAAGTAATGGTACACATGATAGTTAGTCATTTGTTACACAGGGGCTGGAGTCAAGTATTTCTATTGTCCTGTGATTTCCAGATAATGTAAGATTCGTTAACCCTTTCACCGCCAAGTTTATGACGACCAGTTTGGTAACAGGACAAAAAACTCAACGATTAGCGTTCCAGCAGCCTTTTTTTTTAATTGTAAAAAAACAACAACTAAATAGCTGTACTATCATTTCGATTTTATTACAGGAAGTACTACATCAGAGCAATGTATAAACATTTAATGGGAGCGTTATGTTGGATAATTGATTTTTTTTACATATAATAAGGAGAACCGCAGACCAAATGCAAAATGCCACGTGGCGTCTACGGTGGTGAAAGGGTTAAGAAGATCTGAACCCTGCAGTATGTAGCTACATTTTCATCAATGCCATTATAAACTCACTGTTGAGTGATCAAGTAAAAAACTACACCAGTTATAAAACTACACCAGTTATAAAACTATGCAGTGATATAGGTAGTTAGTAAACTGGGTGTGGCACCAGTGGTATTAATTATGGCGAACTTGTATGTTTTACACAAGAAAGCTTGATCGCAACTCTGATCATAATGAAGCCACTTTGACAAGTGCTCCAAAGGAGACGCTACAAAATCTTTGTCTAAAAAATTGATGAGGAAATTCAATGTCTACTGTGCTGGTGTATATTTCCAAGTAAAATAGCTCTACTTGTGTTTTAAGTCAGTGACTTAAAAATGTTTTGCTTGTGGTTTTGAGGTGTGGCTTTGTACCTGAAATTAAATCTGCAATTGCCAAAAAATTGATGCTACTTGGTAACACTGAGAATGTCATTATCCAAACACTTCAGTTAACCGAACACCATAAATCTAATAATAGCATGTACAAACAAGAATACATAATACTATATTACATAATTATAATACGTTTTCTGTTTTGTTCAGTTCTCTGAACATGTAAGTTATCCGAACACCTCTCAGTCGCAACTTATCCAGATAACTGACATTCTACTGTATACCATTTCATATTTCCTCCTGTATACACACATCAACACCACATGCATAGTTACTTGACTGCAGCCATTTGTGTCATTTACCAGCCGTACATGTCTTGGTTTTGTTGTTGTTGGTGGGGTGTGAATCACATCTCTAAAAATTAAAGAAAGTTAATAATAAAGTTCTCGAAGGACCAGAATTCTTATAATGGCATCTAATTGCTCCCGCCAGCACTTAGACTTTATTTGCACAAGAAGAATAATTGATTGCGAGTTGGTACAGATTATATAGGGTGACTATTGTGTAACAGTGTGCAATGTATCTTTTGCCAGTATTAATGCCTATCTTTAGGCAAGTGGGTATTTTCAGGCACTTTTGATGACCATTACCAATTCTGGAATAGCATGGCACCACTAGAAGTAGTGTGGCTGTCCATGTCTTACGAGTCACTATAAGTCTTAAACGAGGAGGTCGTGTATTAAGGGGCATAGCTGGGGACATGTTTCGCTATAAGTGAAAAATGGCTGACACGCCCCTTTGTTTTAAAATATTGGTGTGGCCATTGCCGTATCCGACACCCCTGTGATATGTGACTCGAGTAACTCGCCGTCATTTGGCTAATATTACAGTCCTGTAATCATTATGAGTGCATACATATTACACCCTGAGTATACTTGTCTCTGCCCACTTTTATCTTGTAATACCACGCACTGTATCCATGTGTGTCCGTGCGATGCGTACTATATAACCAATTGAACGTGTCAATCTACTGGCATTCACGACCTGTTGGTACTCATTCCTATAGTAGTATTACGATTTAGTACAATACATTCTAGTAAAGATGTAATTGCAATAGTTAAGTAATTATACACTACTGGCTATTCAATTCCATTTAGTGCACACTATGTGCACTTGAAGTTATATAGAGTGAATCTTATAGTTTAAAAATTTGGACTTTTATCACTAATTTCTTTACACATTCAGAATATTTTTTGAAATCTTGTGTACATATTTACACACACACACATCTGCACATACATGTGTAATGAGTATACTGTCAACGCGTATACCCATTTTGTGCTGTAATGGGCTTCCTGTATCACCTAGGTGAATAATGATTTGGTGTAAGAAGATAGGAGTGGTTTGAACATGTAGGTGATGAAGTGTGTGTGTGTATGTGTTTGATAGTGTTCATGTGGTGCACAAAAGTATCATTTCCTCCATTGTACAACTTATATTTATTGGATTAGCCACACCCATACGTAAGTACATATAATTAGGGTTTCATACCGAGGTAGGGGAGCCCTGGGATTCCCCCCAGGTTGAGTTTCCCCCTCTCCCCCCCCCCTCCCCCAGAATTTCATGAAATATATTAATAATATTTACTACTTAATGGTATTCTGTGATTATGATTTATAATGGTATTCTGTGATTTTGTTGTTTGTATTATCTAATATTTGGTGAAAGTTCACTTCAGTTAATTGAGGTCCTTCAATTGCAATACGCATAAAGTCTTCCAATTGATCTAGACCTGAGACAATTTTTAATCAAATGGGTGTGGTTTCAGCAAAAGTGGGTGTGGTCAAACAAACGTGGCCCTTCTTTCTAAACTCTTCCCCTCCCCCCAGAAAAAAATCCTGTATGAAACCATATGCCCATGTTTACTAAGCTGGTCTAGCACTCAGCTCGTCCCATCTAGTTTTTAACCCTTGGCGCACATGCATGGTAGGGTTGCAGTACTCAATTTTAGAGTTGCACCGATATTGGAATAAGCCGATATTCCGATATACCGATATTAATGGCAGACATCTGCCGATACCGATAACTGATCCGATATTTAATTAATTTTAGTCAAAGCATAATTATGACAAAGAAATTAAACAAAACAATAAACATTATTTAGGATGACAGAAAACTGAAATTGTTCTTTATAAAAAGAAGAGTTTCTGCTCTTTCAGGGGCAAGGCGGTTTCTTTTATCGTCATATATTTCTCCTGCTCCAGAAAAAAGCCTCTCAGATGGCACGGACGTGGGAGGAGCAGAAAGATACTGCCTGGCCAGGTTGGCTAGATGTGGAAATCTATTTCGATTATCATTCCACCAGGAAAATGAATTATTCTTATGAAACGAAACCAATGGTTCAGAGAGATATTTGTCCACCTTGCTCTTGTCTGTGCTGTCAGTGTCAACAACTCCAGCTTCTTCAAGAATGTCAGAAAAACATTTAAGGACAGTTGTCTTTTGACGTTTAGGAGATGGCTCCCTGACTTCACTTTCTTGCTCAGTGCATCTGTCAACTTTCTCCTCCAGTACCTTCCGAGCTCTTAATTTTTCAATTGATCCACTGAAGAACTTATCTTTGAAGCGACAATCGAGAATTGTTGCTAATACCAAAGAACTATTGCTTTCAACATCTGCAAACCTTCTATTTAGGGCTGACAACATGTGTTGTTTCATGGTTTGTACACCTTGATCATTTTCATGATTTTCCAAAGTCTTGCGTAAAGCCCTAATAAAAGGAATTATCAGCGAAGCAGAAGCCTGTTCAGTTGATATAGATTTCGTTATCTCTTCAATTGGATTGAGCACAACAATAGCCTTGTTAACAATGTCTAACTGATTAGCCGTTAACTGTGAAATACTGTGGCCATGATCACTACAATATGCACCTAACGCCATTTTCTGTTCCTGCACACTCATCAGCATGTACAAAGTGGAATTCCACCTTGTTGGTTCATCCTGCTTGAGATGATGAACTGGAAGGCTGAGACTCTGTTGTATTTGTTTCAGTTTGGAATAAGCCAATGGTGAATGTTTAAAATGGCCAACAATTTTGCGGCAGACAGCAACTGTATCTTTAACCAACCGTTGTGATAATACACCTTCATGAACTATTAGCTGGAGTGTGTGGGCAAAGCAACCCAAGTCAGCATATCCTCCATCCTTCATAGCCTTGACCATATTGGCTGCATTATCCCGAACAATCAGATGAACTTGTTCCTTTTCAATAGACCATTCCTTGAACATGGTTTCAAACATGTTCGCAATGTTTTCTCCAGTATGAGACCCAGGAAATGATTGTGCATGCAGTACTGCTGACTTCCTTTCAAATGAATCAGTTAACCAGTGTGCTGTTAAGCTAAGCAGAGAATTACTACTAATATCTGTAGTCCAAATATCTGTTGTGAAACTTAGATACTTTACTTGTGCAAGCTCTACCTTCACTTTAATCCTTATCTCCTCGGTAATTGTAGGGATGACTGTTTCAGTTATGTAACGTCTGCTTGGCAAGCTATACCTTGGTTCCAGAGCTTGTAAGAGAGCTTTAAAACCACTGTCTTCAACAATCGAGAATGGTTGATTGTCCAATGCCACCATTTCAGCAATTTTCCTGTGAATTACCTTGGCTCTAGGATCATTCACATCCCACTTGTTGACACGGTCTTGGCTCTCAAAAAGAGTTATTTGCTTCGTCGTTGGAGCTGGCACTGGCTGTTTCCCTTCCAATTCCACTCTCTTCTTCTCTTCGTACTTCTTAAATTCCTCTGGATGTCGACTCTTCAGATGGCTTATTAAGTTGGTGGTGTTGAAACTTTTAGTTGTAGCTCCGCCACGTGACACTTTTAGCTTGCAATTATTGCAAATAGCGTACTTGGTGTCGTCAGCTAAGGAAAAAAACAGCCACAGCGCTGACTTCTTTCGGGAACCACTCGCACTCGGAGTAGCCATAGCTGGCTTTAAAAACTGAACCACACGGAAAAGAGTTTCGAGTTAGTTTGACGAGACCAAATGTGACAATGATCACGTCACTAATGTGCACGTGACCGAACGCATATCGGGAACGAATCGGCTCGTTTGAAATCGATGCCGATACCGATATTTTTCTGGCATATCGGTGCTATACCGATAGCCGATCCGATTATCGGTGCAACTCTACTCAATTTGTCTGTTAGTCTGTCTGTCAGTCTTTCTGTCATACAACAACAGATCTCAAAGACAGTGACTTCCAAAGATTGAAGAAGGTATCATAATGTTGTACTGGGCAGTCGCTTTATCAGATTACCAACTAAAGTACATTATGATTGGTTTTTTGGAAAACTGGGCTAAAAGTATGCATTTTACTGGCCATTATACATACTCAGTGTGGTATATTACAGTTGGTCATTGGATATTTGCTGCCCAAGAGTGCTTGATAAACAATAACTGGTCAGCTACATGTATATAGTCAGCCGGCCAAAGAGATCAGATCTGGTTGTAATCATGCTTTTTGCGGGTGTGCTTTTCAGTTAGCAGTTTTTACCTCCTTTGCCATTGCTTCAAAGTTCAATGTTAACAACTATGGTTCAATCCTGGCATGGACACCTTTTTTTTTTCCTCCATTTTTTATTTTATTTTATTTTTTTATTATTATTATTATTTTTTGTTGTTGTTGTTGTTGTTGTTTTTTAACTGGGCACTCTTCTTTTCTTTTGTCCCTTTTTCTTTGCACTCTGGCTTCTAGTTTTAGTTTATGATTTTAGCCCAACAGTACACTTCAGCATTAACTCTCACTGACCTACTGTACTCACAACAAGCTAAGGCCATGAACAAGACAATATACTTTTTCACAGAACTATTGACACAATAATTAAATGATGATCAATTCTTTACATATGATTGATCCATAATATGAATTAATTTTACTCATTTTGAAGCTTATAAAGCAATACCAATATGTACTACGTGTTCTACCACAGTCTGTAAAGCAATGAAAATATAGTAACATTTGTCATACCAGATTTTTAAATATCACACCAAGATTAAATTGTTTTGACGTTTGTCTGAGCATTGACGTATAGTTATCATCCACACTGCATACATACATACATACATTCACATATACTTATTAATAATTAACCGCACACTAGCGCAGCAGGGTAAAATGATAGCATTCTTTTAATTGTCCATAATATATTATATTCCATGCTCGATATGTTCACAATAATATTTTCAAGTTTATGACCCCATGGCATATTTCACAATATCACACGCTGAATTGCACAAGCTCATTACCTTCAAATACACTGGTAGTAGCAATTACCAATCTTACTAGTTCCCCAGCTATCTTTCTCTACAAGAACTATCTATCCAGGTCAAAGCAGCCACTAAACATTAGCTAAAAGTGTGGAAGAGCCCCTTTTGAACTAACACTACCAACTTTACAAGCTTGGTTTGCGGTGAAGATATATATTTATCTAGCATAGAGTATACACAGGTGTAGCAAGATAATTCATTCTGCAGGCTTTATTTTCGCTCATCTTTGGCTCATGAAAATAAGTCAGCCTGCTCATGAAATGTCTCACCACATCATGCTTGCTCATGTAACAATTATTATATGTGTGTGTATTGTATGTCCGTAAGTTTGTGGCAGCACTATTACAGTTTGGATTTTGTGTCTGTTGTTACTGCCTGGGCCCAATAGCTGAGAGTTAGGCAGCAGTAATTTTGGAATCAGCATGCAGAGAGTCTCTCACTCAATTAAGACTGCTATTGACGATTATAGTGACATGTACTCAATCATTGGCAACTCTTCACCACAGCTATTCCACCTCATGCAGAGATCCTTTTAAGCATATATGTGTGTGTGTTTTCTGTGAAATATTATTTCTATTGTTTTTCAACTAAGGCAAGACTATGGTTGTGGTAAAGGTAACGAACACAGTTGTAGTATATACAATTACATCTTAACTGGCATATTATTTTCTTGGTTAATGTGGCAATCTTTACCAACTTTTTTGTAACCGTTCCTATCAATCCACTGTTAATTGCATTTGCTGAGGTAGCACTCACATCCGGTGCTCACCTGTTAAATAACCAAAAGCTCGCTTTGTTTCAATCAAACTGTCAATCTCATGCCATCACCAAGGTAGGTGGTCTCTATGATCAAAGGTCACCTTTATTCTATATATTAATAGATGGATGTTTTTAGTGTAACAGGTGTTCTAGTACATATCTGAGTATTTATAATTGTGATGTCAAAAATTTATGATCCACCAAAAGTATATATGCATATTTTTATTGTGTGTGTGTGTGTGTGTGTGTGTGTGTGTGTGTGTGTGGACTAAAAGAGAATCTCCAAGGGTTGCTGGTGCAAAGGCAAGCTCGTGGTCCTAGATGATGGAGGGACAGGATGCGATTTGAATAGAGAGAGTAGACGTGGTACATGACTGCACAGAACAGGAGTAGCTGGAGGGGAAAGTGAACAGCAGGGCTGGAGAACGAGGCAAAGAGAGGGCTGGAGAAGGAAGAGCAGAGGAGGAAGACTGCTGCTCAACTATATAGATGTACATGTGCCCATAAAAAGCCACTCTTGCTAACCGATCTTCCAGACTAAGGATGAATTGCCCCCCCTCAAGATGACTGGAGAAGACACCATGAACATTCCAGCTTAACTTGTTAATTTACACCTGTTGTCATGCATTCTATCATATCTCACTTCATTTGTACACTTCTTTTTGAACTCACAATCATCAATTTAGTTTCATGTCATTAATTTGATTTTTAATATACTTAGCTAGACTTTGATACACTATGGCGGTTGCTATAACTTTATCAAATGTAAAGAAGAGCACTGAAGTGCAGCCCCTGTAACATACATGCAGGTGAGAGATTTATTAAGTTATAATACTGATCTCTTGGAATGAGATGTATGAATAATATACTTATAATGGCTAAGAATTTCATAACCGGGCATGTGATTCAAGAAAAAATAAAAATGACCTGACTGAAAAACACCTAATACACATGAATGTATCCATTACTAATAACATAGTATAGCTACAAAGACCAACCTACTTTCTTTAGGAGTCATGCTCAGGCATGTAGCCTTCAGTGTGGTGTAACTGTGGATAACACAATTTGCATCATAGCATAGTATAGTTTGGAGAAGTGACATGGTGTTCAAGGTGACTTTCATATTAATTTTACTATCATTTTTTGAAAGTAACATCTTAGGCAATGCAATTAAAAGTACTGCTTGTTATGTGAGTAGCAGATGTTTTAGTTGAATTAACGATCACTGGAGGCATGCAGAATACTCAACTCAGAAGTCTGGTCAGTAGAGCTATAAAACTTTCACTATATCAATCACTAAAAACTATATCAAACAAACTTTTAACTTTATTTAAGAAGCTAACATTAGTAACAATTATCAATTAATAAATAATAATAATAATAAAATAATAATAATAACCATTTCAAATTATTAAAAATCCAAGGATGGATAGGCACAACCCAAAACGGCTGCGGCATTCCCAGCTGAACTGCCACTGAGAGTTTCTGAAAGAAGTAGTTAGTACCACATACTTCACCAGTTGCCAGAGACACATGCCTAGTGTCTGGACAGGTGGCATCATCCTATACAAAAGGTCTTCCAGCATTCCATGGCACTAAAATCATGCAATTTGGTCATTTACCATGCCAGGAGGTTTCAATCTGGAGGGGACTTTAGCAGCTGACTGAGGAGGTGGATGATATCATTTAAAACAGTTTACTTAGAATGTCTGCCTACACTGAACTTGCAGCTCAGCCCATGAGTCCCAAGAGGAGACATTTGCATGAATATTTATAAGAGATAATGAACTGAATGTTGACAGGTTTATCAGAACACTTTAAAGATGCTTTATCTTGAGAGAGGGCAATATATATATATATGTCTGCAGTCCCACAGTTTCTCTCCCCCCCCCCAAAAAAGCTAAAATAACTGACGAGCTTAATATACGAAATATCAGCGAACTTTCCGATAGTTGTTTAAGTAACTGTAACTATAGCAACAGTCCACGCCTTCTGAGATTGGCCTTGCTACCGCGTGCGCTCTAGATGGAGTTTGCTAGTGTCTGGTGAATATGAAAGAGACTGCGATAGCAACGCTAGAAGAAGGTTAGAGGTTTCGTGGGGAGTTTGAAACTGCGTACATACTAGTTCTTGTGAGACTAGTTACTGTACGAGCATCAGTGTTACTTTGGCTCTTGCTAATAATAGTGAAATTTGGTACCCTGAGCTTTCTTTATTATTTGGATAGGTGATGTAGCTAAGAGATTAGTAGTGTTTAGTTTTCTAGTTGCACTTATGGTTAATTATGTGTATCGTGTGTATGGTCTCATTTTATAGGACCACACACACAACATGAAATGTTTCTTAAAAATAGTAATTTAGATTGACACTAAGTGAAACCTATCTAGTCTATCCCACTCAAGTGATATTGAAGTGTAGTAGAGCTTAAGGATGCTAAAGTAAACTTATTTCTAGTTTAAATGATCAGGTAAAAATTAAGATCACAGAAATATCTGATGATTTACTCCATATAGCGACTGAATTATTGGAAGAAAAATGAAGGAAAAAACCACTTGCAAGCTGCTGTAAGTATGGAAGCCTGTATTGTAGTGTAGACTTCCAAGCGATTTTTATTTAATTTTGTGATTGCGTATTACATAACTTGAAATATTCTTTAGGAATAGTGTTTACAATTTTTGATATAGATCTTAAATGCACCTGTAGCATGTCTTCATTTGTGCAATGTATAGCTGGCCTCATGGTGTACTAAATTATAGTGTGAATTGAAACCACATTTCTTGTTTCTCATCAACTATATTATTGGAAATTGCGATAATGTAGTTGACCTATAGGAAAAAAATATTGAAATGGTATATAACAAGTATGAGGTAGTAGGGGTGTGGTTAAAGCAGTGGGCTTGACCTGCATAATAAATTTTGAAGTGGCTGTATCACCCAGGAAGGTGCAGATGAGAAACAAGGTATTTAGTTTGTTTGGCCTAAAATAAACTAAGACTTCATTCCATAATGAGGAAGAGGTCTGTTGTCAAGTAATGTTTTATTATTATTTGTTTGGTACACTAATGTTTTTACACCTTCAATAGTTGCAGTGTGTGCATGCATTGTGTTACAGAGTTCAGTCTCTGAGCTGTATATGATGTATGTGGTTAGATGTGGTGGCTTGTACCTGGAAAACCTGAGCAGCTGTAATTTATTTTGTGAAGTTGACACTGTAACTACACTTTCTCCACTACATACACAATTCAATTCATTGAAGTGAGATGTGTCAGGAGGTGTACCTAGGTATGTATGTGATTTATTTGAGGCTATTTTTTACGCACAAGTATGATCAATGATCATGACCCACAAAGGTTTAAATTTCAGTCTGCTATCAAAATGCATTTAATTACAATGAATTATGGTCTAAGGACATACAGCTGTGTGTGTAATGTATATAATAGGGTATGTGGGTTGTGTAGGTTTGCAAATGATGGTGATTAACCCTCAGTGCTCATGCGTGAGAGGGTTATAGTAGTCATCCTGTCGGTCTGTCTGTCGGTCGGTCTGTCACGCTCTGATTTTGGAGATTACTGACAATTAACTGTTGATTTAGGTATGGTACTCACAATGACGATTTAAATTTAAGACCTTTTATTATGCTTTTTTTTAATTAGGGCTGATTCTTGAGATAATGCGAAGCTTCAGTACCAGCTTTTGCGGCAACGCCCCCTAGCATCACATCATAATCACGTGAGCAAATAATTTCTTGCAGACATTGATGTAGTTTGCTTTATAGGGTAAGTTAACGGAGTTGAAAGAAGTGAAGTATCGCATTATAAATGTATACTGGTGAGTGTTTCTGGCCAGTTTAGCTTCTTTTCTTATGAAGACAGATGAATGAGCAGATTGGAAATGTTACCATGCTTAGCAGCGATAGAACTGGCAAACAATAGTACCAATGTCCTCAATTTCTTCAGCACTGCTGTGGCCTTCTTTTTCTGCGCTTTTGCAAACTCAGTTATTGTTGCGCGCCATTTAGAACAAAAACACCTGCCCAAATCCGGAATTTAAACGGCATGCGTAAATCAATTGCACGCTTGGTGGTTACATGCACTCGATATATATAGTACGGTGTTGTACAAAATAGTCGTTGTACAAAATAGTCCGTATTAACTACATTCCAGTATACAGCCCAGCTTTACGTTATAGCCAAGTTTACAGGCAACAAAGGCAGCTGTACCTCATAATTGTCTTGCCATGATGCTCCCACATTAATTTTGTGACCTGTGCTAATGTTTGGTGAGAAACCGGTAATACCGTGAGACTACAATTGAAACATTGTCTCTACGGTATAGAGCTTTTGTAAAATTGCAATGATAATATCGGTATATCTCCCAGCTGTACTACCATATGCTATTGGACAGATGGACCAGATTTTGGGAAATAGAGTTATCATTATTTCTGAGGAGGTAGCATAGGGTAAGTGTGTGCACACACTCGGGCTAGAGACTACTTGTGAGCCCTATAAGTAAGACATAAGCCTCAATTGTGAAGGTATGTGGTCCCTTTGTTTTGTTTCGTGTAGTTATGTTTGAGGTGATTGGAAGATTTTATGATCATGACCAGTGCATAACTGATTACGTGACATCTGTGTGACCTTTGAGTGGCTATTATGTAGGGTGAGAGGAATAACAGGAGACACATTGTGTTTATATGGCCTTAAAATGAAAAAAACACACAAAACAGGTTGCTGGTTTTATTATAAGTCATTATAGATATGGTACAGGTGAAGGCTTGACTTGGTTATTACATATGGCACTATATGTATCAGTTGCATGGTATTAGACTGTTCAGGATTGACTGTTGTCACATGGTAAAGGCACATGTATCAGTTCAGTGATGTTGTGAGTGTTCTATTGATAATCTTGGGTTGAACTTCCTAAGCCTTTTGCAGAGAGATTTGAGGCAGTGGTTTATGGTTTTATCACTTCCATTCATCTGTAATGTCCACCAGTGTTGATTTACTAATTTCTTGTCTGCTCACAAGCCTCAAGCATATGTGATGATAACCATTAGGCGTACCTGAGGTTCTGGTTGGCTTTGTGTTCCTGCATGTTTAGCTACTCCTTATGAAGATAACATTTACATCTACCAGTTTCATTGCTGGAGCAGTATTAATACTTGACTAGGAATGGCCAAATGAATTATTATTCTCGTGGCCTGAGAAATGATTTTGTAGAAGCTAGCTAGTGCATAGTAGTGCTGAGGGTTCATGAGTAGGTTTCAGTTATATATATATAGCTAGGTTGTTTTTTTGTTTTTGTTTTTTGCCAAGCTCACCAATAGTTATTGAATATTTACTATTTGTGATGTAGGAGTCTAATTCAGTATGGATAATAAGCAACGAATTTCACGTCTCATTCTGTTGTCATGAGCTCCTCCTACTGGGTAAGAAGCTACTTACTGGCTTTATGGATGTGTATTTGTTGGCCAGATCTCTACATGAGTCATCAGTATATTTATCAAATTCTATAGAGTATTTTATCTAATGACCAGTTTAGTTTAAGCTGCAAGATTTAACTTAATCTTGCTGGCAATGTCATTCACCTGCTAATTGTCATATCATAGTCCTGGTGATTGTCCTTTACCTGCTAATTTTATTATTATGGATTCAAGTGACCTGTTAAACGTAGAGGTCGTTCTTATAATTCAATGCTATTCTCCGTATGGGAAATCTGTGGCCTCCTATACCACATTCTGAACTCCTTTCGGAGGTCCGGGTATAAATGGAAGAATCCCAGGCATGCCCTTTTACCTCTAGCTCCTATTCAAATTAAAATAAAGTAGCTGCGCCAAGAGAACCCTCCATTATACGTAGCTCACTATCTTTCAAGTCGTCCACACCATGTTTACAACAAGTGCCCTAACTAAAAAACAGCTATATGTAATCATTTTTGCGAGTAATACTCAAGTCCATCTATCAATGCCATGTGTATGTACCAAAGTATTTTTTGATTGAAGATGAACCCTCAGGATAGTATCTTAGAGAACTCTTGACAGCACGCTGTATATCGTTTGCAGTATTTAGCTACGTCAATGGCAAACAGTACTTTTTCATCTCTATTTAGATCCCGCCATTAGTTCTTGTTTTTTTCCTTGTTTTTTATTTTATTTTGTCTTCTGTTAAGATGCTCATGACTTTGTTTCCAAGCTTTTGTGTGCGCTAAGTTGCTGTAATGCTACTAAAGGGGAGTCGGTGACAAAAACTGTCAGCGGCCATTTTCCACTAATCGCGAAATATGTCCCCGGCTACCCCCCTTTTATACGACACCTTCGTGTTTAAGAAACTAGTTAATAGTTGAAATATATCTTGAGCTAGTATATTGTGGATCGTTTCCTTATTTAGGCCCGATCTTTTGTTATTCCTGCAGTTATTTTCATTTTGTTCTGAGTTTTTCTAGGCCATTTGGGCTTCCCCCACCCTGTAAAGCCAAAAAAAAATTTTTTTTTAACAATTTCACATTCTTAATAGGATGGAACATGAATTTCCCATTCAAAACTATATGGGAAAAATCGTTATTCAGTTGAAATCACACTGGGACAGTGGAATAGCATGTAACTGAGTGAAATAGCACATAAACTAAGTGGAATACCATGGTAGCTAAGTGAAATAGTAAGGGTGAGTGCGCACGAATGCAGCATTAATCTTGGAAACGTAGAGTTCAAGTAGTTTCTAGTTGGAGACGATGTCATTCTTTACCACAGAAGCTCTACCCATATTAGACAGAATGTTTTTCAACAATGTTTTTTGGGGATCAATAGCACTCATAAAGCAATACAGATTAATGAGTGATAGCACGGGTAACCTGTGCTACTGGGGATCAATAGCACTCATAAAGCAATACAGATGACCCCCTCAATTTCCATTATGCCCCCTTCAAATTAGAATTTTATTGATTTGCTCAAAATATTTCCATGATTGTAAAATGTTAGCTCAATAGTAGACATAGAGGTTGTGAATAGAAATGTTCTAGCTTTACGTGAATCATCCTCAGAACTCCTTCCTTATTTTTCTTATATTGTGTGCAATTTTTGCATTGGAAATAAGTATAGGTTACATCATGAGGTAAAGGTAATTACGGGATTTACACAACCGAGAGCTGAATTACTAATTTACTGAAAATTCAATGTGTTTCGCCACAACTTGGTATAGAAGTGAAATTTTGTCACTGATTGTAAGATATAATTGACTATCTAATATCTCTATGTGATGCAGAGATGGCATGATAATCATCAATGGAGGTTGCTAAGGACATGAATATTCAGAAGGCAAGCACACAATACTTGTGTTAGATACTACACGATAAACTTTAGTGATAGGGCTGTCTGAATGGTGTATGTGTGTGCATGTGTTGTGACATGGTCAAGGAGCACACTTGTAGCAAGAGTTTTTGTGTTTCATTATGTAGTATGAATTCAGTGAGTAGTCCATGGAAACCTGACAAGTGTAGTGGTTGACAGTATGAATGAGTGGTTAATGTAACATCTATTAACACTTCCATTCAAAGATGTGATGCAGAATTGGGCATATTACCTCAGAGCAAGCAGCTAAATTACCTTATCCAGGCAGAATCCACACTACTTTCATTCATACTAATGAAAGGCACTGAATAATGAAAGGGACTTTCTGTGTTAGCTAATTCAGTGTGCTCTTGAGGGGTTACAGTAGTCATCTTGTCATTCGTTCATTCATTCACTCTGTCAACGGCTGCAAGATTTGGTTATATTCGTTACGCGGGTAAGTAAACGGAATGTCAATTATACTGGAAGTGACAATTCAAATATGTTTTCTCGATTTCTGGTTCAATTGCTTTGCTGAATACAGCCCAGTTCAACTGCCAGTTCTCTGCTTTGAAGGTTTACCCCCCAGTATTTTTGCACCAAGTGGAGGTGAAGTGTAGCTTACTGATAGCTTAAAAAACTCAATTTTGTTTCTTTGCGTCATAAGGTCCCTTTTTCTAGACCCACTCACTATTACAGAAGGATACAAATAAATTCATAGCAAAAAAATTCCACGAGGTTTTGTGGTAATGTATACTTACCACAACTTTCTGTGTACTCCACTGTGCCGATTTCTGCCCCAACCTTAGCTACTATCACACTGATCCGAGCCTAGCTAGCCCTGGTCGACAAGTGTAGAGTTAAAATTTTAATTAAGATAAGTTATAGTCAAGATTCGCAGTAAACACTAATTAACACCAAATGTGTAAATATACAATTCAACGGTTCATTAAACATGAATGGTTGCTGTTGGCTCTGTTGTTTATCCTCACTGACGTCCTCCTGTCTGGACTGCTATCTTCAGCTCACCTGGGGGGCGGTCCCTGACATCCAAACTTAACTTTTATTTGTCTAAATCCGATAAAAAAACATCTGCTATTATTAACCCCCAGAGTCGCATGTGCGTGAGGGTTACAGTAGTCTATGTCATCAACACGTCTCCAAACTGGCAGCCATTGATAATATCAAACTGCACCAATCTACAAAGTCCCTGGCCGTTGGAAGTGAAGGCCCCACAACCCCAAGATCCTGAGGCATCTGAGGTGAGAGTCAACTGGGGTTTCTGGCGCGCAAGGCTAGACGTCATCACTACCTTCAGCTGGAATGGCCAAGTGGTTGGGAGGGGATCCACATCAAAATGTCAGAATTTTCATTTTGGACTATTCTCCAGAAAAACTATTCTCTTTTGAGCCTTGCATGGTAGCTTACTATTTTTTACACGTAGTTTTCAATAAACTTAAGGGCGCCCGCACACCTCCTACGCAATTTTTTGTTGATGGTTGCTATGCACGATTACTACTATTGTATACTTCAGGGGCTTCTCTACTACAACACAAGGACAAAGTACCTGCCGAAGGAGCCGCTCACTAATTTTAGAGCGAATCTGGAGGAAATATCGGGGCCTGGTTATAAAACTTTGAGGCACTTTTTTGGAGCGGTGCAGTAAGTTGGAGCTCCGCAATTTGGTGCACTAGTAGTTAAGCTGATACTCTACTGCAAGACAACGAGTTCTTATTCATTTCAATATTACTTTATGATAATATATTCGCAATTTTTTCTATTTATGAGATATTGAAAAATTCTCGTTGTACTGCAGTTCATTTTTTTTGTTTACCCGTGTATAAAATTTTTGTGTCGTTCTCATTATTAGATTCCAAGAAAAACTGATACAAAAGTTGGAACTTTAATTCCACTCGCAATTCTTACGAAATAGCCCCACCCCCATATCTCGTACTACGAGTACGCGAGCAATTTTTTTTGTATTGGTTCTAAAAGAGAGCCCGCCTATATCAAGAGTAAACAAATATCAATACAACACAATAAATTGCACGCTCAGAGTGGGGGCGGGGTCGAAGAATCAAATGAATATGAATCAATAATTAGCTTTGGTATCTAAAATTGAAATTCAGACGTATTGGAAGGCCAGAATGAACTCATATTTGTACACAGAGTACACGCCACATTAAAAAACAACAACATTACACTGAGTTGTTTTTGTTTTTTTTTAATAGGATACAAAAAAATTAATATAAGAATATTTATAAAAATGGAAAATAAATACTAATATAAAAAATATGGCATTGTAATGTTGTTGGGAAGCCCATAGTATACCGCTGGGGGAAAATTTTTGAGTCGTAACTGCAACGGTCGCCCCTGAATTTCGCTGAATAGCCGTAATATTGGTACCGTTGTTTCTCATTTCCTGGTTGGTCTTTTTTCTTGAAACATGGTTTATAAGAGCTGTCTGTTGGTGTCTGTTTCAACTGCAACAACAAAGTAAGCGTACATTGAACAGACAACGAGAAATAAATACATAGCATAACTTAAGGTTGGGCGATATACCGGTATATAGTCATGATCGCGGTATCTGTCAATAACCGTCTGGCGGTATCGTGTCGGCTAGCTATATTGAAATATTGAATGAAAATCTAGAAAAACCGCCAAAACTTACCTGCGCGCGCATTATGCGCGGGAAGTGACGCGCACGCAATAGTCGAGCAGCTGTATTTTTATTCTCTTGCTAGAAAAGTATGGCAGACCCTGCGACGAGAGTACCGGAGCTACACAAGAAGCCTGGAAGCAAGAGTCAAGTGTGGAACTACTTTGGCTTGGAAAAAAAGGATGGAGAGTTACAGAAGGAGACTGCAATTTGTCGCACTTGTTACCGAAGAGTGGCAACCAAGAATGGGAACACTAGCAACTTGCTTGCACATTTGCGCACTACCCATAGCAATCTTCACTTGCAAGTAAAGGAGGCTATGGTGAAAGAATCGCTAGCAACACTAGGAGCGTCAACGTCAAGGAAGAGGCCTGCTGATCAACTGTCACTTGCAGAGTCAGTGGATAGAGTACAGAGGTATGAACGAAAGGGCAAAAAGTGGAAAGAATTAACTGATGCTGTGATGTTTTATATTGCGAAAGACTGCTTGCCTCTCTACACTGTTGAAAAGCCAGGATTTAAAAATCTTGTGTCCACTTTTGACAGTCGTTATGATCTACCTAGCAGATCATACTTTTCAAGAACTGCCCTTCCTGAGCTGTATGCTGAAGTGAGAGACAAGGTAAAGGCCGAGTTAGAGCCTATCACATATTTTTCAGCAACTACTGATCTTAGGTCCAGTGATGGTAGTCTGACCCCATACATTAGCTATACAGTACACTTTTTGAACAATGATTGGAAACTTCAAAGTCGGTGCCTTCAGACAAAGTTTCTCCCTGAAGATCACACAGGAGAAGTTTTATCAGATTCGTTGGAAGATACTTTGAGTACATGGAACTTAGTAGTGGAGTGTCAAGTATGCATAACTACCGACAGTGCTGCAAATATCATCAATGCAACTAAACGGCTTGACTGGTTGAGACTTTCCTGCTTTGGCCACAACCTTCATTTAAGTGTAACCAAATCACTGGCTGATGATTCACGGTGTAGCCGAGTATTGGGTTTATGCCACAAAATTGTTTCGGCATTTTCTGGTAGCTGGAAGAGGAAGAGAGAATTAAGTAAATCTCCAATAAACTTTAAACTTGAACAACGTTCTTTGATATCAGTAAGTTAAATACTCTTTTGATAGTTAATACAATTTAAATGCAATAACAATAATAGAATATTAATTCAAAACTATTAATGAAATAATTAATACAGTAATTAGTTGGTAACAGTTGTGTTAAATGTATTTAGGATTGTCCCACAAGATGGGGAACGACTGGAGCTATGGTAAAGCGTATTCTTCAGCAAGAACAAGCCATCCGTAGTGTGTTGAGTGCTGACAGGAAAACCACACACCTCATTCCAACATGGCAGGACATAGATGTTCTTCAGTCCATTGATGCAGCTCTCAATCCCTTAGCATCTCTGACTGATCTACTATCTGGGGAGACATATGTAACTATATCTGCTGTACTGCCATTGCTTCACTTGATAGAGCATGATCTTTTAAAGAGTAGCATCTCCGACTCAAAGCTTACTGGTGAAAAAAATTATTGACGACATCAGTAATCGGTACACAGTAACTAAGTTGGGTGAAAAGTCCAGTATGCTCTTGAAATTTGCTTCCTTTTTAGACCCACGCTTCAAATCAAAATACATCTGTTCCGACCAGATTGCCAGTATTGAGAGTAAACTGGAAATGGAGAGTGTCCAGATACAACCTCGTGTTCCTCCTCCTGCTACATCTAGTCAAGATTGCCATCCTCCACCGAAGAAGAAGCGTAATTTAGGCAGCTTGTTTAAAGATGTAGAAGAAAAAAATGACACAGAAGATGTTCGGCCAGTAATATCCCCAGAACAGAAGTTCAAGGAAGAATTGGAACGCTACAAGTCTTCCATCAGCCTTGATTTTGAAGAAGATCCACTGATCTGGTGGAAACAAAACTGCCTCAACCTGCCCATTTTATCTCAACTAGCTCGCAAGTATTTGTGTGTGTGTGCAACAAGTACTAGCTCAGAAAGATTGTTTAGTGCAGCAGGCAATGTAGTGACGCCTCTGAGAGCTCATTTGAAGCCAGACAAGGTTGAGATGCTAACCTTTCTTTCGAAAAACTTGTAATTGGACCCATAATTCTCCATTTTTTCCCCCTCATAATTCAAAATTTCAATATTTTCTTTTTCCCATTCTTCAAAGTTTCAGTAATTTCCCCCCCCCCCTCATCATTCAAATTTTCAATAATCATCATTAAAAATTCTTGCTGTTAAATTTTTTCTTAAATAATTAATAATATAAAAATATTCAATATATAGTCATATCACAATTATTGTCCTGCCAAAATACCGTGATACAATATACCCCAATATCGCCCAACCTTAGCATAACTCCTCCATCTGCGGTTTAGCGCTGCAGTTGCAAGTGGTACGGCACCCTGAATTGAGGGCAAAAGCCTCCTCTCCTCCTTGCCTCCTGAAATATATCTTGTCAACTGCCTGAGGGGTTTTAGCACCATGTAGTACAGTACCTTGAATGTCAATCTTTGAAGTTACAGAAGCGTACTAGGTTGGTTAACAGGGAAATGAGTTGTTACAGGGACTTACTTGTTAAGGTTAAATAGTGGACGAGGAGGTAAGGGGGTTTTTTCTAAATGTAGGGGATCTAGATTTTCAGCTCCCCAATAATTTATTCAGGGTTTCATACAGGATATTTTCTGTGGGGGGGGGGGGGGGGAGGGGGGTAGGGAAAGATTTAGCTGGAGGGGCCACACTTTTTGATTGGAATCTAACAAATACCATTATAAATCATAACCACAGAATATCATTAAGTAGCAAATATTATTAATTTATTTTATGAAATTCTGGGGATTGTAATTATGGATGATACAGATAGTGATTGGGGGGAAGGGGAGAGATGGCATTGGGATCCACCACCCCCCAATAGCTTGAGTTTAACCCTTTCTATTAAAGCAGAATTATGCTAGATTTTATTCATCCTGACATGATGAATTTGACTATAATATACGTATAAAGTGACAAAGTAAGTAAAAAAAATTAGTCACACATGCAAAAATTGTTACGTCAAAAGTCCTGCCCCCCTCAGAAATTATTTTGTATACATAGTAAATACTCATTAATTTTAATTTTAATTTTTTTTAAAATTTTTTATTTATTTATTTATTTTTTAATTTTTAGGTTAAGTTTCCAGATTGTTCATTGTGAATACTAGACAAGATAAATGGATCTGATGTTCTTTCGAGGTAAATAAATTTAATTGTGTCATTAAAAATAAGTATTAGTGATGTTCACTTATTCTTTGGTGTATTACATCCTTACATGATTATGTCTTTAGTTGGTTTGTGCCCTAGAGATAAATTATGATTTATTTCCATGTTGGGCAAACATACTATTGTACATTTTCTCCTCTTATTGCTAATATATTGTGGACCTTTTCCATATTGAGCTGATAATTATAATGTAGACACTTTCCGTATTGAATAATGTATTGTGGACCCTTTTCCGTATTGAACTTTATATTGTGGACCTTTTTCTGTACTGAACTAATTTATTGTGGACCCTTTTCCATATTGAACTTTATATTGTGGACCTCTATCCATATTGAAGTAATTAATATATTGTGGACCCTTTTCCATATTGAACTTTATATTGTGGACCTTTTTCTGTACTGAACTAATTTATTGTGGACCCTTTTCCATATTGAACTTTATATTGTGGACCTTTTTCTGTACTGAACTAATTTATTGTGGACCCTTTTCTGTATTGAACTAATGTATTATGGACCCTTTTCCATATTGAATGGATATATTGTGGACCTTTCTTCGTACTGAACTAATGTATTGTGGACCCTTTTCTGTATTGAACTGATGTATGGTGAACCCTTTTCCATATTGAATGGATATTTTGTGGACCCTTGTCCATATTGAACTTATATATTGTGGACCTTTTCCCGTACTGAACTAATATTGTGGACCCTTGCCTGTATTGAACTAATGTATTGTGGACCCTTTTCCATATTGAATGGATATATTGTGGACTTTTTTTCGTACTGAACTAATGTATTGTGGACCCTTTTCTGTATTGAACTGATGTATGGTGGACCCTTTTCCATATTGAATGGATATTTTGTGGACCCTTGTCCATATTGAACTTATATATTGTGGACCTTTTTCCGTACTGAACTAATATTGTGGACCCTTGCCTGTATTGAACTAATGTATTATGGACCCTTTTCCATATTGAATGGATATATTGTGGACTTTTTTTCGTACTGAACTAATGTATTGTGGACCCTTTTCTGTATTGAACTGATGTATGGTGAACCCTTTTCCATATTGAATGGATATTTTGTGGACCCTTGTCCATATTGAACTTATATATTGTGGACCTTTTCCCGTACTGACTTGGATGTATTGGTGGACCCTTTTCCATATTGAATGGATATATTGTGGACCTTTTTTCGTACTGAACTAATGTATTGTGGACCCTTTTCTGTATTGAACTGATGTATGGTGAACCCTTTTCCATATTGAATGGATATTTTGTGGACCCTTGTCCATATTGAACTTATATATTGTGGACCTTTTTCCGTACTGAACTAATATTGTGGACCCTTGCCTGTATTGAACTAATGTATTATGGACCCTTTTCCATATTGAATGGATATATTGTGGACCTTTTTTCGTACTGAACTAATGTATTATGGACCCTTTTCTGTATTGAATTGATGTATGGTGAACCCTTTTCCATATTGAATGGATATTTTGTGGACCCTTGTCCATATTGAACTCATATATTGTGGACCTTTTTCCGTACTGAAGTAATATTGTGGACCCTTGCCTGTATTGAACTAATGTATTGTGGACCCTTTTCCATGTTGAACTTATATATTGTGGACCTTTTCCGTACTGAACTAATGTATTGTGGACCCTTTTCTGTATTGAACTGATGTATGGTGGACCCTTTTCTATATTGAATGGATATATTGTGGACCCTTTTCCATATTAAACTTATATATTGTGGTCCTTTTTCCATATTTGAACTAATGTATTGTGGACCCTTTTCCGTATTGAACAGATATATTGTGGACCCTTTTCCATATTGAACTAATATATTGTGGACCCTTTTTCATATTAAACTTATATATTGTGGACCTTTTTCCATATCGAACTAAAGTATTGTGGACACTTCTGTATTGAACTAATGTATTGTGGACCCTTCTCAATATTGAACTAATATATTGTGGACCCTTTTCCATATTGGACTTGTATATTGTGGACCTTTTTCCATACTGAACTAATGTATTGTGGACACTTCCATATTGAAGTAATATATTGTGGACTCTTTTTTGAACTAATATATTGTGGACCCTTTTCCATATTGAACTAATAAATTGTGAACACTTTCCGTATTGACTAATGTATTGTGGACACTTTTTCGTATTGAAGTACATAATACCTTTTCTGTATTGAACTAATATATTGTGGACCCTTTTCCATATTAAACTTATATATTGTGGACCTTTTTCCATATCGAATTAAAGTATTGTAGACACTTTTCTGTATCGAACTAAAGTATTGTGGACCCTTTTCCGTATTGAACAGATATATTGTGGACCTCTATCCATATTGAAGTAATATATTGTGGACGCAATTCATATTGAACTGATATATTGAGGACCTTTTCCATATTGAACCAATGTATTGTGGACAACTTTTCTGTATTAAAGTGTTAAAGTACTTATAAGCACAAGCACTAAGTGCTTGAATCCTTGTGTGTGTGTGTGTGTGTGTGTTGTGTTTATTGGAATTAAACATACATATCACGTGTCATTGCATAGGCACATAGGTTCATGTGAATGGGTGGAGTTTGAATTAGGGCTACGTGTATGGGTGGAGTATGGGACACTGTAGTCTGTCCAGATGAATGATGCATAGGAAGTGTTATACTACAAATAGAGGTTGTACAGAAAATGGGACTTTCACATTGGATAGGTTTTGGTTAAAAAAAAAAGAAAAAAGGGCAGAAGTGCTTTTCTATATTGCAAGAATCTGCAATAGAAATATCCTCAGTTTTCTAGTGCATCCAATTTAGACTTTTGCTTAATCCTCATGAGTTAATTTGAGTTGATTATGAGATACCTTAATTGCATCCATGAGTGCAGTGCATTCATCATTTACTGCATTTATGGTCACACCAACTCAACTTCAACAGACTATAGTGTGGATGTGTGGGAGTGAGAGTAATGTATGTGGGGGAAGTGAGAGACAGGTGTGTAGGTAAAGTGTGAGACATGTGTAGGTGGAGTAAGAAACATGTGCGTTGGATTGTGGGGCATGTGTGGGTGGAGTATGAGCTGTGTGTGTAAGGTGGAGTGTGAGATACTAGTGTGGGTGGAGTATAAGGAGTGGGGGTGTGGTAGATTGATTGTCAGTGGGTTGAATGTATTCTACCCTGTGGGGCCTTCCCGCCGTTTAAGTATCTCAAGCTTTTATTTTTCGCCTGCTTTATAAGAACTAGTAAAGGGTCCTCAAAGGTGTTAGTGCAGCTACATTATGGGTGTATTGAACAACCGGTAAGGAGTCACTATAAGATAAAGTGTATTGATTGTGAGATTGTGTATTGCTGATTGGTAAGGCATCATCCACAATGGCAATACTTAAATAGTGCAGCAGTGTATTGATTGTTGATAAGGAGTAAACATTGTACTGCTGATTGGTAAGGAGTCATTAACAATGCCAATACTTAAATAGTGCAGCAGTGTATTGATTGTTGATAAGGAGTAAACATTGTGTATTGCTGATTGGTAAGGAGCCATTAACAATGCCAATACTTAATGTGACCGGTTTTGGGAAAATTAGCCTAAACGCGGCAAAGTTCACCTTATGGGTCAATTAAAAAAAAATTTTTTTTTTAATGATGTAAATAGATAAATAACTGTTAGCTCTAGCTTATGATGCAGCTGTCTGGCGAGTTCTAGAACTCCTGCTACGAGGCTAGGAACACTTGCAAATTAAGCCTTGTGTACGGGATGTTACCAAAAAATATTTTGATGGGCTGTTCATTTGCCAGGGAATCATTTGGGAGGAGGATGCTCGTCTCCTGTTGAAGCTATTTTACCCCCTTGAAATATTCTTAAAATTTCATAAGCAAAAAGCAAGTACAATAAAGCTTAAGTACAATGCTGTGGAGTACAATAAAGCTTATGGGTGAAGTATTAAACTTATGTTCAATAGAGAGTATGGCAGATGTCTTGTAGTCTTGTGAATATGTACACGACAGTAGGTTGAGGTTCCTTTGTGTTTCATAATGTCGCAGAGGCTTTCATTGGCTGCTAGGCTTGTGATCCACATCAGTTGGTACTTGAACCATGTTCATTGCTAGACTTGTGATCTGTGCCAATATGGGATAGGGTTTTTAAAGAATATAAGATAGAATTAACCACCTTTATTCCTGACATGTAATGTGGTACAGTTAAGTAGGTCACTCACCAGTACTATCTCGTCCACAAATGGTGAGCTTGAGCATGGGACCATCAGAATCTATGAATATTTAGATATAGTAGCATATGATGTTAAAGTATAATTAGAGTGTGACGTACTTGAGCATGCATCTCATGTAGCACTCAATACAAATGTCTCACACAATACACTCATGTACACCTCTCACACTTCACCTATATGTAGTGGGGAGGGAAAGACATATAGCCCACTCAATAGTAAAACACACATATAGCAGCACTGGTGTACTTGTTTAGCACATTTTCTACATAAATTAATGTCTTTAACTGTTTGATTATCACTTAATGTTCTAGCAATATTTACTTACAGTATATTTTGAAGTATGCAAATTGAATTCAGTAATAATTATTGCCACTTTATCATTATGCTGCAGGGTATGCTTTTGGATGTTTCTAGCAGTAATGGAGGTTGGCTACAATGATCAAGAATGATGATGAGTACAAGACTTTTGGACATATTATTTGTTTTGATATCAAACTATCATCCAAATTTTTGTGTACCTTTTTTCCTTTGATGTAATATATTTTTTATTACTAACCAGAATTTGTGTATTGGTGCGCGGCGTTGTCTGGTACAGTATGGTATAGTATGCTGATTGTACAGTGTAGTAAAACCTAGTAAAACACAAGTACACCAGTGCTGCTATATGTATGTTTTACTATTGAGTGAGCTAGAGTTTACTAGTGGTGGACAGGTATGGTAAAACATGAGTGACACTTGAAGTGTACTGGATGTTTTACCTCATGGTGTACTGGAATACTTGTAGTTTACCTCATGTTTTACTGGACAGTGTAGAGGTAGTAAAACATGTGTAAAACATTCGTGCACAACTGGTCCGGTTTTAGAGTTTACTGCATGTTCTACTAGGATTTACTGTCCAGTACAACACAGGTAAAACTGAAGTGAATCATTAGTTTACAAATGTTTTACTGATGAGTAAAACGTGGTTGGCAAAGCAGTGATAATTAATGAACAACTGAAGTGAATACTACTTCAGGTACCGATAGGTGTTGGTACTTTTTAAAATCATTTTAAGCAAAACTATTGGTTTGTGATAAGTTCCTAAATAACACAATCATTGTCAATGTCATAAGATATATAGAAATAACCAGAAGCTGTTATTCTCAAGTGTTAATATTTTTGTATTGATATACTTATGAGCTATTATGAACAGTAGCAAAGAAGATAAAAAAACTACTCTTCATAGCTGTGAAGAAAACACTCAACTAGTTAAGGAACACGACATATCTCTATCAAAACAAGTCGGACTACTAACTCAAGAAGTGAGATTGTTGTCTCAAAAAGTTGAGTCACAAACAAAGCTCTTGCAACTTATGGCTAAGCAAGTATGTTTAAATTCTACAAAGTTCGAGCCATTACTAAAACTAACATCTTTATTGGAAGAGGACCACAAGACTCTCTCAGCAGGCGAGGCACTTGTAGTCACACTAACAGGGTATGCGTCCAAAAGGGAGAATAGCACGATATTTTACTCAAATCCATTTTATACTCATCCTGGTGGCTACAAGATGTGTGTAAGAGTATAGATGCTAATGGATATGGTAATAATAGCACAGACAATGTGTCCGTTTTCACTAACATACAGGAAGGCAGACATGATGACAATCTTCACTGGCCCTTTGTGGGCACTGTTCAGTATGAATTACTAAACCAGCTCTTTGATGACAATCATTATAGTAAGATAGTCAAATTTGAAGCAGCACATGATTGTAATGTTGGTGACTGTCTTGGCTATAAACGCTTTATCTCTCAATCTGTTCTTTCTCATGATCCAATTAAGAGAACTCAATACCTCAAGAATGATACTTTGTACCTTAGAGTATCTGTGACAGAGAACACCCACCCATGGCTGAGGGGCAAGTAACTTTACACAGAGATAGAACTGTAATGCATTATTTTACCTACCATTAGAAGTTTTGAAATCATATTTCATGATGGAGGGATGTAAAAATAGTTGTATGTTGAAAATACACTTTAAAAAGATAAATTTATTCGTAGTTTTTAACCTATGCACTTACTACTTTCAAATATAATATTCTAGCTATATATTACTTTACATGTCATAAAGTTGCACTTGTATTGTATCATGAGAGAAGTAATAGTAGCTAATACATAATAATAAATGAGTAATCGTAATAAATATTATTAGCTTTGAAACTCCTAAACATAGTTTCTAATCACTAATTAGAAATTAAGAACAACCACTAATTAATTCATCCCACAGTATGTTAAACACACACTGACTACAGGGACAGGCTTGTCAGTGCTGTGTTTCAAGTCACAAAAATATAGAATGATATCTGAGCAAGATAACTTGTGCTACTGCATTCTTACTTTGCAATACATCAAGCGCCACTATGTGGCAGAGTACTTGCTAGAATAGTAATATTGCTATTTTTTTCTTTGTTTCATCAGCCAATATATAAATGACTTATACACATTATATATATTTAATAAAACTTGTATACCATATATGTTTATAGTAATTTTTTTTTCATCAGCCATTCATTACTTTTTCCTCTGATGAATATGATGTTAATAAAAACTCTTGGACTCAGAAAGAACTTTTTGAGTTAATATGAAGCTGATGGTATTTGTTATTTACAAGCAGAATAGCATTATATAAAAAATGATTTTCTTGAAATACAGTGTTGTGACATTATATATATCTACACAGCATGTTGGACGGTTCTCTGATTCGAGTGGATTTCCCACGCTCCCAATTACACACACACACTAAAATTTCCATTTTTTTTGTAATTATACAAAGACAAAAATTGAACAAGTATACTTTAGTCATGAGAATGAAGACGTTGTACCAGACCAGAATTGCATTACAAACTATATGAGAAATAGTAAGTAAATATAGTAATAGAAAATAATAAGATTTGAATAATTATTCACTAGTCCCAACACAGCAATTTATTATTATGGATTCAGAGATAGGAGACAGATAGATAATAAGAGATAGTAAGATATCCTAATTTGCTGCAGTATCTTCTGTGTGTTTGCTTCCTTTCCAAGCACTTTGATGTAATAGGTTTCATTGATTATTTCTTGTTTTGTAGGAACATAATATACACATATAATGTGCTGAAGGCTATCCAATACCTGTAGATATATTGTGTTTTTCAGGAAGTTTAGGAAGCTTCTTTTGTTACAAAGGACAAGTGTTATATATAAAAAGTCTATATTTGCCAGATAACTACATAAAATCTAATCTTCAATATGAAAGTCTCACTATTTTTGGTGCTCGTTCTTATTGAATATGTTCAAGTATCTCCTGCTGGTCTCCTAATACCTCAGGTAACTGGAAATTCAAATGAGCAGTGTAACTTGGAGTTAGCCAGCATACAAGCCTCAACATCAGCCATTTATGATGCTGTTACGAACATTGTTAATCCTGAGCTGAATAAGATTGGACGTGTCTGTGACTGTGGAGGTCCTGGCTGGATGCAAGTGGCCTATAAATATGTGTGATCCTAGTCAACAGTGTCCCAACAACTGGAATACATACAATGATAATGGAATCAGAGGATGCAATAGAAGAAGTCAAAAACAACACGTGTGACTCAGCCATATTTCCTGTGAATGGAATGTATACTAGAGTATGTGGAAAAGTTTTGGCTTATAGTAGAAGGGACCCTGATGCTTTTCTTAATGCATTAATAGCATTGAACGGTCATATGTAGAGGGAGTTTCAGTAACTTATGGTGCTTCAGGATCACGTAAACACATTTGGACATTTGTGTCTGCAGATGATGGCACTGGCAATTTTTCCTCTCACAGTTGCAGCTGCATTCACAGTGATACTGACTGGCCACACATGAACAAGCCACCATCTTTTTTGGGAAATAACTATTTCTGTGAATTAGGATTAGTCATAGGTGCTCCTAAAGAAGTTCCTTATCCTAATATACTTTGGGATGGTAAAAACTGCACTGATCCTAACACTTGTTGCAAATTTAGTAATTCTCCCTGGTTTTGTGTTTCTCTTCCAATGCCAACTAGTGAGCCAATAGAAGTTCGACTGTGTCTCTCTGAAGGTCCTTCTATTGAAGATCTGATTATTACAGATGTCAAAATATATGCACGTTAATGCAGTGTGGGATTATTTTCTAATTTATTCATTGTTCACAGTAAAAATTATAGTGATTTTTTTTTGTGCATTGTTTGGTTGAGTTCTTACCCCAATACTTACCATTTCAATTGCTACAAACACTTACCTCGTTGATGGCTGTCTGTCATTTATGCTGCCATAATTTAACTTTAAATAAAAGTACTAATTATAAAGGCTCTGTAGTATAAAAAGCAATAACTTTTGTACTCACCACAAATGACTTTGTGAGTGTAGCCTGAGTGTGTCTTGAGTGTTTTGTACATGGGTGTAGTTTATGGTCCCTGAAAAAATATTGGTTGTTGCACATTTAATGCTGGCTATACCACTTCATGTAAGTTACTACGAAATATATATTTGTTAGTGTCATATTATCAAATGGTGTTATCATATTATATATATATATATCTATATTATATATATAATTATATATCTATGTATTATATATATATATATCTATATTATATATATATATATATCTATGTATTATATATATATATATATATCTATATATAATACTTATAGCACGAGTCAGAGTACAATATGGGAAAATATTTTACGAGCACGCAAAATATTTTCACGAGCCAAAGGCAAGTGAAAATGTGGCGTGAGAGTAAAATATCATTCCCATATTATACGACGAGTGTGATAAGTGATTTATTGCTTCTTTGAAATTTTTCTCAACCGGTTACAATACAATTTTCATTGATTTTACTCGCTACGCGCGCGCTACAAGTAGCGTACAATATAAACCGTACAATATGGGAGAATACAGAACGCTCGCGTGATGCGGAAATATTCAAGTAAAAATATCAAAGCTGCAATATATATATATATATATATATATTATATATATAAATGTAGCAAATTTAGTAAATTCAAATGTCAGGAACGAAATAGTCATCAGGAATCTTAGCTAGTGTCAGTGTGTGTCTGTGAGTGTATTTGATGACACATTATAGTGTTTTGATGATCGTCAGTGAACAAGGATTGTCAAGTTTAGCCTTTGGGTCTGATATTAACTGTAATGCAATCATGCATTAGTATTATATTATTACTGGAAGATGTAATGGTACTCAATATTGTGGGATGTCAGATTACATTTATAGAATCATTTGAGATCACCTGATAGTGATATCGGTGCTGCTCAGTAGATGTTCTCAATAATATTAGAATATTTTTAGTCCAATGCTGGATAAATATAATACAATAAGAATAAATATAGAAAACACACCACATATAACAAATATTCAGAAATCATATTTGTAATGCTCAGAAAGATGAATGCTCAAAAATTGGGTACAGAGTAACGTATTCTACAATTGCATACATGAGAAATTGAAAGAGTTGCATTAATGTTGATGAAAAATGTGATCTAGCTAGCCAGTATCCAACACAGCTAGGTTACCTATTGAGCATAATACAAGAATATTTGATATTAATCTTACTGTGCTGGACTACTTTCTTTCAGAGCTTTACTTTTATTGTACAAATAAAGATCAAGAGTGTCTGTTATAAGCTTAATTATTTGCTATTGTTAATTACTATTTACGAACATGAACATATTGATAGGAACATTACAATTACAAACAGTAACTTTCACAAATTATTTCAATGAACACTGTGTTCAACACATGTCAGCCATAACGACTATGTAGTATCTATTAATGTTAACCGTGGTATTGTTCTGTGTATATTCTAACAAGGATTACAGTCCGCACTATATTGTTCAACTGACTGATAAAAAATTTCAAGATGAAATTGCTTATAAAAGTGTAAGCATCTGAAGTTAATCTATAAATTCTATAACTTAGTCTTATATCTAAAGTGGTATATGTATTGAAGTATACATTTAGAGAGGTGGTATGAATATGGGTGACAAGAAGTTCATGAAGTCACAGTGAATCATGGCAGAAAAAGTTTGTCTATTGAAGAAAAATTGCATCAATGTCACATCTTTGCGGGACTATTAGTCATCAAGTCTGTTTATATTGTGAAGAAATGAAACTGCTGTCCCAATCACCTCTTGTCACCAGAAGAAATCTAATTATTGTTGCAATTGCAACTACTGCATGTGAAGTGTGAAGAGATAAAATTGCTATTGCAGTCAAATATTGTCCACTTAGAACAGGAAAAATTACAATTACTGCTTAAGTCACATAAGCCAGAAGAAATCAAATTATTGCTGCAATCACAACTACTACTTATGCTATGTGCGGCCACCCTTAAGCTTCAAGAAATTAAAATGTTCTCACAAGTAGCACTGACCCTCATAGCTACTTCAATTCTAATGCTTGAACAGTTGCTAAAACGTCTAGTAATACTTTTAACTTTTCAGTAACTATTTTGTCAATAATGTGATGATAAAATTGATATTTGAGTCAATTTATTCCTATGATAACGGCAACACTTTCAGCTAGTTATCTTTTCAAACATCAGCTTTCTTGTTAGCAACAAGAAAGCAGATGTTTGAAAAGAGTTACGCCCCAGTTGTGGACTCCACTGAGCGTCTAAGGCCCCACACAAGAATCGTCACACCTGGAAAGCTACCTTTCCTGTTTCTATATGATTTTAGAGCTTTGGTATATAGTTCATATAATATTTAAGATGTACAGAAGCTTATGTAAATTGATTTTTGGGATCATTATATTTATATTTTTGGTGTAACCAAAATGATGAATACAATCATTAGTTTTACACAATTGCCTGCCAAGCTGGACTTTGAAGTTTGTGTTAACCATCACAGGGTGAAAAGTGTCCTTTGACAACCATAGCAAAATCTGTAAACTGTCTTGGTAATTAGAGTTAACAAAAAGTTTACAAGGCTGTAAAGGTTAACAAACTGTTATCAACACATTACACACTAATTTACGATATTGTTTTGGTTGTCAATGGACTATTTTCAGGCAGTGCATATGGTGTACTGAATTAATTAAAGTCTGCTCCAATTATTGACTTACCCTTCAGCATCACTAGCTCTTGATTTGAGATTATATGCTATCTTAATTATTAAGTTTTGGTTACATAGAACATATTTGTCATCATAAATTCAGCTTTTGTATGAATGCTGAATTATTATGTATTCTATGTTTACATATACCATTAAAATTACTATATAAAAAATTACATTAGCTAATAGTTCTATACTCTGGTTCATCACTGTTATTGTCACTTGCGTTTTTTGGAAAGCCCTTCAATCAAAAACTTCAAAATATTAACTTATTCACTTTTTGTGGTGAAAATATAGCTACTCATAATATAAGAAAGCTGTTAGGTATATAAACAATCATCTTTAGTTCTATGATTCTCTCATAATACCAACAAAAACATTAAAATAAGTCTCCTTTTCACTTTTCAAGACACAGAATAAGTTATATTTTCTATACATGTTAAACTTAGAAACACTGAACTAATGAAGTGCAAGGTGCGAACCCTCAGCGCTAACCTAGCTATTACAATATAATCTCCTTCCTAAAGAACAAGCTATCTCAAATAGCTCGACCAATGAAAATGGTGGCTCCACAAGAGAAGAAGCTAAACTACCCGGAAACACTCACCGATATACATTTTAAACTCAAACTTCACTTCCTCCAACTCCATTAACTTCCCTGAGCATAAAGCGAACTACACAGCTGGCTGCAAGACATTATTTGCTCACATGATTATGACGAGACGCTAGGGGGCGTTGCCCATAAAAGCTGGTACAGTCCCACAGAGGCGGTAGATGGAGTGTATTTCTAACGCACATCACAGTCACGTGTAGCCAGACTTTCACCAATCGCTAAAACAGAAAAGGGGTGGACTAGGGCAAGTTGTGCTTGCACAACGTACTGGGTGTGCATAACATAAGTGTGATATTTTACCGACCCCTTGCTCTAACTTATTCACGTACTTTTAACCTCCGTCAAATAGCTCCATAAATGACTGAGGTATAAGGAATCCAGCTTTTTTAATCAACAGGAGGAGAAGATGATAATGATGGTGACAACCCATTTGTTTTCTCCTTCACAAAGTTGAATTTCGAGCCTAGAACCACTGGCTTTAGCCACCATCGCTCTAGCCACTGAACACAACAACCCACGACTTCCAAGACCTTCACATTATTTACGTTTAATTGTTAAGTGGTACCGCTTGCTGCAGTCTCGTACTCAACGGACCACCAATTATGTGCCGTCAGAAGTTTTGACCCATCATAAAAACTAGATTGAAATTTTCCTCTGACTCACAGAATTATAATTGTCTGCAGCAGGCGGTACTAGCTACTCAACAGTATTAAAGTAAAATGTGAGGGTCTTGGAAATCGTGGTTGTTGTAGTTCAGTGGCTAAAACTTAGTCTCGCGGGCCAGACCCTTTACTTAATCGCTCTACCCGGGAGGGTCTGGCTACTCCTACGCACCCAATTGGTAATACTGCAATGCAATTAAACCTTGCGCGTTTTCTTACGGTCCTGTCATGTTTCACAATATCTTTCTCGCCTTTTTTTTACTCATTAGATGTATATTCTCTCTCTTTCACAGGCTATGACAATAGGAATTTATAATATTCGGTCACTAACAGAACCCACGACCTTAGTGTTGTCTTAGCTCATTGGCAGAGCGCTTGTTCAAGCAAGTGGTCCTAGCTTCGATTCCCTCATGGCGACCAAATATTTTTAATTCTTTATTGTTAAAAAAGCCTGTGAAAGAGAGAGAATACATCTTATTGTTATTGCACACTCTACTTTGAAGTTGAATGTGTTAAACACGGGTATATGTGTTCATTAGAGTCTGCTTCAATTACTGACTTGAAACTAGCTCTTGACTTAATATTAAATGCTGTCTCTATTCTATTATTATAGCCTCTGATTAAATTTCATAGAACACATTGTCATTACAAACACAGCTTTTACATGAATGCTGAATGGCATATGTATTCTATATTTTACATATTTCATTAATATTATGTCATATCATTAGTTTCAAGATTAGATCTAAGAGATCCCTGATTTCCACTTCTAATTGTTGTAAAAGTTCTATTAATGTGTTATCATGGAAATCATCGCTGCTAATTTCGTCTTCATAATTGTCACTGGTTACTTCTGCATCACCGTCTGTCCCTTCTGTCATATCATTGACTTTGCTAATATTTGCAACATAGTTTTTTGATTCCTGAATAGCTTTGTTTACTTCTGCACTACATTCTTTTGTATCACTAGCATCAGCGACATTATCTTCTGGTCCATTAATGTCACTGTTTACTTCTTTATTACTTTCTTGAGTGTTACTGACATCAACAATATGATCTTCTGGTCTATTAATGTCACTGTTCACTTCTGCGTTACTTTCTTGGGTGTTACTGACATCAGCAATATGATCTTCTGGTCCATTAATGTCACTGTTCACTTCTGCGTTACTTTCTTTATTGTTGCTGAGCTCAGCAACATGATCTTGTGGTCCATCACTGTTATTGTCACACATGCTTTTTGTAAGCCCTTCAATCAAAAACTTTAAAATATAAACTTATTCAATTTTGTTGGTGAAAGTAATATACTTTTATTATATAAGAAACTAGATATGACAGCTGTTACTTATATAAGTCAGTATCTTTGGTTCTATAATTCAAACATAGTGCCAACAAAAACATTAACATAAGTTTCCTGTTCACTTTTCAAGGCACAAAACTTAGAAGCACTGAACTAATTAGTGGATGTTCTTGTTCTTGTTTACTGGTTTGGCTTTAATTATCTCACATGCATAAATTACTATAATTAAATATATTTTTATTGCTGCATTATTATAACTTCAATTCTGTCAAATATCTATTCACTTTCAGGATGTTCACCATAACTTTTTATGAAGCTTTTTACTGAAAAATAATATAATTTAAAACTGTGCAGTACTGAAATGTAATTTTGAAATAACCCTGGCACCTAAACATCAATACATGAGATATATCTGTCAGATTTTAGTGTCCTTTGTGCCAGACATAGTAATGTACCATCTTTGGTTTATTAATAAGATTATATGATAGAATGCAGACTGAACCAAATATTGGTAAAAAATATTATTACTCAGGTTTAGCAGTGTGCAAATAATTAAGAAGCCTTGCAAAATTAGACTTTTTAATACGAAAACACTTTTCTAACTTTCTAATATTGTTAAGAGGCTTCCCAAACTTCTTTGTAACCATAAACCATCTATGAAATTCAAATTGAAAATAATCATAAAAGAGTAGTGCAAAAAGATTGACTGTTTGTAAGCATTGCCCTTAATTGGATTATTTTGTACTCCTTAGTCCTTGGGCCTTCAGTGTACGACTTTATCAAAATAAATAGAGAACGAGTATGCTGTGTGCCTTTTATGCAGAGAATTGTTTCATTAAAATACTATTACCACTTTCGTTTCTTTCCTTAATGCCATATTCAGGCTTGCAGTAATTTAATATCAGTCTTTTGCTCTAACACATACTTAAGGTCTGTTGTCACAACATCATGACTTCATTCAAATATTTATTACATAGACTAGATCATGTCAATATGGCCTAAGTTATCAACATTGTATGTATTAGGTCTGCATGCTATTGTATTGTATTCAGAATAGTCACAATGGAACAAACACAATAAATTTGAGTTGGAAAAATATTGCATCAAAATTTGCAAATTCCGTTCAATATTATCCAATTTTGTAGCCATAACTATTATTGATAGGGTGGGGCCCAAATATTATGTCAAAATTTATGAAATCTATTAAAATATTTTAATGATAGATGACAAATAATATGGACACCGATTTTATGAATACAGAGCATGTTATTATGCAGTTGTTCTGTGGGCTTAGTTGCCTGCTATACATAAAAAAAATTCAATGAACTTCTTTCTGAGGGAGGGGGCTGGATCCTCCCCTGACTTTTCAGGCTGTGTAACTGGCTAATCATGCTATCAGTCAATGTTGTCCAATCAGTATTATATGACATGAGTTCACATTCATTAGCTACATTCTTTTAGACACAGTTGATCTCAGAGCATAGTTTAACAGGCTAATTTATTAAAATGATGATATAGAAGTGTGCTTCAATTACAGCCTATTGAAGTAGAAAGTATCAATTATTAATAATTGACAATTTAAGAAATTGAATGGTGCAGTTTTTATCTGTCCTTACAAGGAGGATAACAACTGTTTGATTAGAGAATGTACATATGTATTTGTGCAAGGATAATTTAATAGTACTTAAAATATTTCGCTATAATGAAACACTTGTCCTAGATGACGATCACGAACTTTTTCAATTAGCTATTTATTTGTGCAAGTAATAATAGAATGACTAATACAATCAAAAATTCCTGAAAACAAACAAACAAATAACTCATCATTCAATATTTAGAATATTTTTAATTAAATATTGTTATATATTGAGACTTACATTTCTCAACTGAAACCTACCAAGAGTTTAGACTTTCTTTGGCAGATTCATAGTATTGCATAAATTCTAGGTCTTGTGGATCTTCTAGTGCAAGAATGAATCAGAGAAAAAAAATGAGTGGCTTATAAAATGGTACAAGGTAAGACAACGGGACAATGAGAGAAGAGTCAGGGTCACAGGCCTGTGAGCACCCTTGCCTGTGACCTTAGTTGTATTGTGTGCACACCCTCCACCTCATTCACGGTCAATTTACACTTTCTCACCTGGCTCTTCTCTCATTGTCCCTTAGTCTTACATTGTACAATTATATAAAACCACTCATTTTTTCTCTTATTCATTAATGTACTAGAAGGTCCACAAAACCAAGAATTTATAATACTACAAATCTACCAAAGAAAGTCTAACACTTGGTAGATCTCAGTTGAAAACTATAAGATTTCAATATAACATACAATCAGCATGTACATTTTAAAATACCAAATGAATTTTACTGAACAAATAGGTTTATTGTTCCAAGAACTTTATCTAATATGAATGAATTAAATGATGGGAATTATAGTGATAATATCTGTGTGAGACAGTGAGTTTAAGAATAATAGTGGCATTCTGGAAATGAGCAGCTCTGTATTTCCTAATAACATTTGTTAAGTTGTTTAAATGCTTCTCTTAACTAAGGTGTCAAACGGCTTCTGCAGTAAGAGCTTTAGTTTATCTCTATCCTTGAGTTCATAATTTACGAGATAGTCATCAATATACAAGCAGGAAGACTAATCAAAGTGACCTATCATGTCACCACCACACATCAATTCAAGTCAATAATTTCTGGAACCTCCACTAATTCGCTCAGTTTATCCTAAATTTAGTATGTATAAGTGTAATTAATTACCCTTTAATTAGTGGCTACATTATGTTGTACAATGACCTGACAGATGGCCAGAATAATTACATTCAGAGTTATTGTTGGCACTTGGCACTATGCCTTGAATTACTGAGAATCATGGAACCAATTAAATGCCACATGAATAACAGCTGTTGTGTCTAGTTTTTATAGCCATCAGTATATTATTTTCCCCACAAAAGTGAAAGTGAAGGCATGAGTAAGTGAAAGAGAAGGTGATGAAATTGAAGTGGCAGATGAAACAGAACATAGTGATGCTGAAGTGAATAATGACATTCATGAATCTGAAGAGAACTTTGTTGGAAATGCTAATGTCAGTGATATAACAGAATGTGATGGAAATTTAAACAATGGCAGTAACAAATTAGAAGCAATGCAGAAGGTAACAGTAACAATAATGACGAAAAAAAGGACAGAAGTGAGCAACGAGAACATTGTATCAATTATGAGTCAGTGTGATACATACTTCTAGCAAACTGGAAGAAGCAATTCTGTAAAAATTCGAGAATTGCTTCTTCCTGATTGCTACTAAGTATGTATCCATGTTCCAACTCAACCGCACTTAAGCATTGATTGGTTTACTAAAAAATACGTGGCAATCTAAACAACTTTAGCATAGTTAATTCAGAAAACTGTAATGAAAACTTACTAATACCCACACAAACATTGAGCTGGCTATGTAATTATCATTTGCTTGTGGGGTATACTGTTGAAAACTAACGAGCGTCTCATAACTTCTCAGGAAACACATTCAGTTACAAAATAAGTTTCTAAATAAGGTAACAATAATAGGGGCATGATTCTATTGTCTGAAGGCAATTTCATTGCGTTCTATACTGTCTTAATTTCTTTTGTCACATCAAGTGGTGGAAGAAATTGGCAGCATATTGAAGTGTATGTTCATGATCTGATTCCAGAACTATTATTTGTGGAGGAAGATTATTCAGCTAATCTTTATTGTGGCAGTTATTCCCCTGATGTGAATTGGACCTACTCGAATATTTCATTAGGCAGGGATATTTCTGAATATCAACCTGTTTCAAGTAAACACGATACAGGGTGGAAACAACTAACACTAAACAATTTAAAAGAAGGTGACTCAGGCTTTTATACTTGCAGTGGGAGGGATTCTGGTCATTTTTTTCAACTGTATTCCTTGGTTACAGCCTTAATCAAGTAGAGTGGTAGTGTTCACTTAAATAGTCAAAATAAAGACATTGGTGATTATACTCTCACTTTATTCAATCTGAAAGAACATCACAGCGGTGAATACTTTTGCAGGGGTGTTTATGAAGAAATTAAAACCCGTGTTTTTCAAGCTAGCGCTCGAATTATTGTGGACGGTGTCGTTACTAGAATGACTGAATCAGTCTATTTTTAACAAATATAAAATAATGCAGTAACAAATGTTTCCCCATAACAATTTGTTTACAACAACATTTTATTAAAAACAAAATACAGATTAATCATTGAATACCACATAATATCACGAGTCTGTCGGCAATTCTGGGCATCTAATGATAATGGTCTGGGCGAAGGGGTAGAAACGGAGTGGCTAATGTAATGTATGCTGCAAAGAAGTAGATTTTTTTTTATGCTGATGAAGTCATTGAAAATCTTTTCTCTAATATTCAGGTGGAGTAGAAAGGGAATGTGTAAGACAAGAAGTACTGCCACCTTATAGCATTGAGAGTGAACAATCAGTTAGTCTTGACCAGGAGGAATTAGGAAGTTTTTAGAAGAGCAAAAAAAAACTTAATCATCAAAATAAAACCTGATGGACTTGCTAACTTGGATAAATGAAAAGTGAAAAATTGAGAATATTTCAACCAAAGAATTAGACAGACTTCCTAAGTGTACAGGTTCCACTGGTTCCAAACTTAGTACAGACATGAAGACTACTCATCACATTATGTGGTTTTAAATTATTCCAGGCATCAGGTGTCATGTACTAAATTTATAAAGTGTGAATTAACATGTGTTGGTGTTGTTTAACCCCTTGCCTTTAGTGCCCACTCCAGCAGAATAATTGGGTTGTCTACAACAGTAAAGTTAGCCCCCTTTGCAACTAATTAGTGCAGCGAAATACAGCTCTGCCACAATCACCCCCAGGGCTTACATTGGGGGCTGGCTGAGTCAATTTACAATCAAAATCCTCATGGCTTACATTTGGGGCTGGCTGAGTCAATTTACAATGGAATAATCGACTAGGGTTGATTTGGTGAGGCAATTACATAAAATAAAATTCAACAAAAACTCATAGTTACAGCATACACATAATTAAAAAGATGATATACAAAAATATCGACTTCTATTAAAGTCCATAGGTAGCGTCCACAGGTGGCAGCTATTCTAGTGATGCACACTTCCCTATCTTTATTCTTGGTAGGTGTTTTCTTCTCTTAGCAGTACTGGCTGATCTGTAGGATATAAAATAACTGGAGGGAAAAGCAGAAGTAAGTTTAACACGCCCTAGCAACCAAGGCCTACTCAGTGGGTTTAGCAAGATGTCCCCCCCCACCCCCCACCCCCATACTGTAACCTGGAGTAGACTGTCCTCCTGACATTTCACTCTAGGGCGTAGTGTCCCCCCAGACACTGTGCCCTGGTGTGTAATGTCCCCCATCAGGGCAAAATGTCCCCTCCCTGCCCTGGTGTGTAATGTCCCCCATCAGGGCAAAATGTCCCCTCCCTAAGATTGTATATTATGGAAGAAAAATGGGTCCCCCCACCAAGCCTAATTTCTCACTTCATAAAGCTACCTTCCATTTGTGTTTGCTAATTTAGGTCAAGCTATAACCTTACATTATACTGTAAGTTTCTGCCAAAAGCTGTTTAATAGTAGTTCTTACAGTTCTCTATATATATTTTTTAATTCTGCCATTCATGCCATTAAAAAATCATTGAAATGCTTAACTCGACATTTTAGCAATTGTTTTATCTAATGGCAGAATTGAACGCTCATAATAAACAAACCAATGGAATTTTATTTTTCAGATTATATCAAGTACAGTGCTTTACAATTTGCTATAGTGGGAGTTTAACAATTGGATAGCCAATTTAATATTTAAAGTTAGAAAAATGAGAATAATAACAAAACAATAATGATACATGACATTGTGAATATGCAGTTAAGTTTCAGTTGAGGTGAACGTGACACACAATACCAAATACAACCCCTTCTGTTCCAGCAGCTTTCGGAGCTTTAACACAATCCTTATGAAACCATTTTAGACAATAATCAGATGATATCATTCTGCCGTATTCTGGCTGCCTACAAGTGCAGTGCACTTCCACAGTAAAGTGATGAAGAATAACAACTTTATTCTTTCGTACTTTAGTTGGAAATGGCCTGTTTTCAAGACACTTAAATAAATGAACACGAAAGTCACTTTGAGTATAGAGCATTCTTCTGCGGGATTAACACATGCACAAAGTGAGGTGGCAAACGCTAAGGAAAACAGTCCACAATCACTGGTACCCATCTGAGTTTGAACTTTTACAATCGGTATGTTAATAGCCTCTTTATTTGTCATACTATTTTTCTTTTTGTTTGATTGCTGAGCATACAGTATGGTTTACTGTCATAAACAGCTACAACACCCGATGAGCACAGAAGATTTGAAATAGTTATCCATGTGAGCCATAAACATTAAGCACCTGTACAAATTTGCCTCTTTGAACTTCAAAAGTTAAGGTTTCACCAAAAATTGGTGGTTACCAATATGTAGATAACTATCCTTCAGTAATCTCTGAACATGCAGCTGTTATGAGATTATCAGATAACCATCCTCCTTCTAAGATTATTTTTTTTCCTCTATGTAGACCTGCAAGTCCTTGAGCCAGTATTCAATAGGTTGGCAAGTTGCTTCTTCATTTGTGAGATCTATAAGTAAAACAAAGGCAAATAAAATAATGTAGGATTAGCATAAAGTATACTTTCACTAATATCCAGAATGCTTTTGAAATAATTTGTCCACATGCTTGAATTCTTTAGCTAATCTTAAAATATATTAATCATATAAAGAGACGCCATAGTGGTCGAATTAAGGCGAAATTTTTTTAGTGAACACTGCTATTTTCTTAACCTTTGTATGGAAAGCAAACTACAATAACAAAAAAAAGCCATTTAATAGCATCACAGGGCAAAAACTTGAATTTCCTGTAGTAGTAACGTGTTTAGGATATTTTATGCTTTCACCACCTTTCCTGTAGGGATATAGGGCTAAATGACCTATAAGCAAGGCATTTAGCCCTATCTTGTACAGGAAAGATGGTGAAAGCATGAAATGTCCTAAATACGTGACTACACGAAATTCAAGTTTTTGACCTGTGCATTGCTCTGAAAGTTACAGCTATAGGTACATTTAACTAAGTGAATTTTGTATTTGTAGCAAAAGGTACAATAAAATTGGGAATTTTTCCTATTCTAGCTATTGTTAAACAATTTATTTCGTAATTTTCATGTTAAGTAAATTGTCATATTACATCTTACCTTCCCTTTCCTTAATCTCAGACAGAACAGTAATGCTTGCATCTTTGTGTTTCTGCTCTTGAATAATAGGAAATTTTGGCTGCTGCTGCACTTCATTCAAGCCATAGGTGTTGGTGTCAGATATTTTTATTTTATGTGCTTCTGATTGACTAAATGGAGACTCCTTGATGTCATCTTCTTCAGAATAACAAACGCTATTAATAATAATAGGTTCAATGTCAATATTTATCGAGGATATATCTGAAGCACCTTCAGGTAAAAAGTCTATTCAATGAAACTACTGTTTGGGACCAGTCCCCTCAAGTGTTACATCATGAAGCCTAGCCCCTTCACTTAGCAGGCTTTACCTTTGATTGGCGAGCGAGCGTAGCGAGCGAGACACTTACAGGGGTAACACAATCGAAAATCGGGGATGTTTATTTATTTATTTATTGGCGAGCGAGACACTTACAGGGGTAACACAATCGAAAATCGGGGATGTTTGTTTATTTATTTATTTATTTATATATGTTTGGACGTATGTATGTCATTTTGTACCTTGACCCTCCGTATTTTTGTGTTCGCTCGGCGTTCGACCCCGTCCCAAACTTCACTAAACAGAATCCTCTGGTTTTGCGACCATTACCCGTATCACCTTAGAAATTGAATTGTTTACGGCTTTGAATGGTTTTGCGGGTGCAGTTAAAACTCAAAATCTTATGGGAGCTTCATTTCTATTCGAGTTAGTGGCGGTGGTAAGTTAATGCGCTATTTGTCACAGTTATAAGCCCTACTCAACAGCATTTACTTGACAATTCATTGTCCACTAGACGAACCACGAAGGTAAGTCTTGCGTATTTTTGTTCAGTTGTGTGAAAGTATTGTGCGTTACAACTACTATTAAGAATATCACAGAGAAAATTGTAAATAACGTGACTTGATTTTGTTGCTTCTTTTTCAATTCAAACAGTTGAGGGGAGCGATTACTATGGCATTGAATCCCCTTTACCGTATATGCGTAATTTAACAACTCGACTTTATTTTAAAAACAATAGTGTAGTTTTAAGGCTCGCTCGCCATTTGTGCTCAAGCACACCACTAGTTTACTTGTATATATGTTTGGACGTACGTATATCATTTTGTACTTTGACCCTCGCGTTTTTGTGTTAGTTATGTGGTCGACCCCGTCCCAAATTGCACTAAACAGAATCCTCTGGTTTATCGATCAGTACCCGTATCACCCTAACAATTGAATTGTTTACCGTTTTGAATTCTTTTGGGGTGCAGTTAAAACTTGAAAACTTAAGGGACTTCCATTTCTATTCGAGTTAGTGGCGGTGGTAAGTCAATACGCTCTTTGTCATGGTTATAAGCCGTGCGCAACAGTATTTACTTGAAAATACATTGTCCACTAGACTACCGCTAAGGTAAGTCTTTGTAGGTGCATGTCCAGTTGTGTCAAAATATTGTGTGTTACAACAACTACTTAGCTAAAGAATATTACAAAGAAAACGTTTAAATAACGTGTATTGTTTTGTTGTTGTTTTTTTCCTTCAATTCAAGCAGTTGCAGAGAGTTTGTAACTATGGCACTGAAATCCCTTTACCTTGTATGCGAAATTTAAAAACTGGACCTTATTTTCAGTAGCTTCAGTGTTAGAAGTCAAAATCATTCATATAAAAATAGTATAGTCTTTAGGCTCGCTCGCCATTTTGTGCTCAAGCACATCACTAGTTTATTTGTATATATGTGACTGGTTTTGGGAAAATCGGCCTAAACGCGGCATCTAAAGTTTTCTATTTTATTCTACCAGTAGGCTGCACGGGGCCTTGGGATGCCGTCCTCCTAATTTGGAAGCTGTAGCACAAGCCGTCTTCGCCCTACGCACTACAACACTTCAGTATTTTTGCTAAACTTATTATTGCTTGTTTCGAAAAAACGCCTGGTAAAGGCGTTGCTAGGGTCAGGGGGCGTGCCTTGTGTCCGTATACTATTACTGCGTGTCTCCGGGACACTATGGAATAAACCGGTTTCGGGCGGATTGAAAGAAGTCTAAAAGGCTTAATGCAGGGCTTCTTAAGAAACTGTGACGGGGAGAATTGCGTGAGTACGTGAATTATGTAGAATAGTAATTGAATTAGTTAGCTACAGTTTTTTCCCGGCTGTTAGTGAAAAGCCCGCCAATAATTTCTTAGCAACTCTCCGTACACGAGTCCAACCGGCTAGTGTTTCTAGCCTCCTAGTGTGAGTTCTAGAGCACGCCAGAGCTTACAACTGCGTCATAAGCTAGAGCTAACTGGTGTCTATCCATTTCTGCCAAAAAAAAATTTTCGAAAAAAATCTATCCATAAGGCTTTACCCGGGGATACTGAAAAAAATTGTTTGCCGCGTTTAGGCCGATTTTCCCAAAACCGGTCACATATGTTTGGACGGACGTATGTCATTTTGTACTTTGACCCTCGCGTTTTTGTGTTAGTTATGTGGTCGACCCCGTCCCAAATGGCACTAAACAGAATCCTCTGGTTTTTCGATCAGTACCCGTATCACCCTAGAAAATGAATTGTTTACCTTTTTGAATTCTTTTGCGGGTGCAGTTCAAACTTGAAAACTTAAGGGACTTCCATTTCTATTCGAGTTAGTGGGGTGGTAAGTCAATGCGCTATTTGTGATGGTTATAAGCCGTGCGCAACAGTATTTACTTGAAAATACACTGTCCACTAGACTACTGCGAAGGTAAGTCTGTGTAGGTGCATGTCCAGTTGTGTCAAAACATTGTGTGTTGTTACAACCACTACTTAGCTAAAGAATATCACAAAGAAAACTTTTAAATAACGTGTATTGTTTTGTTGTTGTTTTTTACCTTCAATTCAAGCAGTTGCAGAGAGTTGTTACTATGGCACTGATCCCTTTACTGTATGCTAAATTTAAAAACGACCTTATTTTCAGTAGCTTCAGTGTTAGAAGTCAAAATCACGTATGCTCTTTAAACGCACGCGCGGGGAACGTTTTTCTCCTAAAAACACGGCTATTTAGGCTTGACTCCAGTTTATTCTGAAACTACAGCAGCAAACCTTACTTTATACTTAAGCTCCAAAGTATGACAAAATTCCTGCTAAAACGCTTGTTTTCAAGACACAAAAAGTTGATTCGACAGGTTACTGTTGAAGACCCTTTTCCAGACTTAATTTCAAAACTTCGCCGTTTTATGGGGGGATACAAGAGTGCCGGTTGTTGGTTGTCAAGAGCCGTTGGTAGTCAGAATGCCGTAGTATTAATGCTATGGAAGCTACTACTACTCGAGGGAAGCTGAGATAAGTACGCAATTCCATATTTGTTAGCTAAATATACAAAATTAACTCTGGCCTTTCTTTTTTGTAGCTAAGAGCTAGTCAACAGTGACTGGTATATTCAAATAGTCAGATTGGCTCAAATTTGATACTACAAAAGTTACCACTGCTCAAGAAAATGAGGTAAGAAAGTAAGTTTGTATTTGTGTGCTAAAATTGATTGTCTTTTGATTTTGTAGGTGAGAGCTTGTTGTCAAGAATTCAAGATAATTCAAATGGTCAAAGTAACTTCAATTTGATACTACAGAAGTTATCAATACTCAAGAATGATGTAAGTAGTAATTCCATATTTGTTGGCTAAAATTACAAATAATAACACTGGTTTATTTTTTATCGTAGCTGAGAGCTTGTTCAAGAGTTACTGGTGATTAAGATTATCAGAATGGTTGATGTTTGATAGTACAAATGTTACCATTAATAAGGTAAGAGAGTGATTTTGTATTTGTGACAGGATCTGAGAAAACAGCCCACTTGGAGCACTCCATCAAAATTTTATTTTTGTATTTGCTATGTACTCCTTAAAATTTCCTTCAAAATGAGCCATTAATAATTAGCAGGCTATCAGTAGTTTTCAAGTCATGAGCCGTTAAAGTTTTTCCTGTTCTACCACGCTATTTCGGAAAAATTGAGAAAAACGAGTTTGAAAGACCGCAAGAGAAAGGAGTGCGGCATTTCTAACGACACGCTCGCCATGAAATACTTGTCGTTGACACTTAACATTTTGTCAGAAGGTAGGCAAAGGGTTTTAGATTGGTATGAACAAATAAAAAAATTTTCAATTTCTATGCCCAACTCGATGTTTTTGCCTGTATCTCAATTTCATGTTTTGAGCGAAGTCGGCTGTATTCTCAGATCCTGTCACATTTGTTTGCTGAAATTAAATGTCATAACTGCTATTATAGTGTTTGCATGAAGTAAACTAAAACATAGTAACATTTTATGTTACCTAACTATCAGGCTCGCTCACCATTTGTGCTCAAGCACACCACTAGTTTATTGGCGAGCGAGCGTAGCGAGCGAGACACTTACAGGGGTAACACAATCCAAAAATCGGGGATGTTTATTGGCGAGCGAGCGTAGCGAGCGAGACAGTATTAGGGGTGGATAATGCAAAATCGGGTATATGTTATATGTATATATGTATGTGGGATGGTACGTATGCCCCTTAAACGCGCGCGCGGGGAACGTTTTTCTGCAAAAAAACACGGCTTTTTAGGCTTGACCCCAGTTTATTCTGAAACTACAGGGTTAAGCAAGCCTTACTTTATACTTAAGTTCCAAAGTGTGAGAAAATTCCTGCGAAAATGCTTGCTTTTCAAGAAACAAAAAGTTGATTCGACAGGTTACTATGGCATTGAAGACCCTTTTCCAGACTTAATTTCAAAACTTCGCCGTTTTATGGGGGGATACGGAGTGCCGGTTGTTGGTTGTCAAGAGCTGTTGGTAGTCAGAATGCCGTAGTATTAATGCTAAGTAAGCTACTACTTCTCGAGGGAAGCTGAGGTAAGTACGTAATTCCATATTTGTTAGCTATATATGCAAAATTAACTCTGGCCTTTCTTTTTTGAGCTAAGAGCTTGTCAACAGTGACTGGTAAATTCAAATAGTCAGATTGGCTCAAATTTGGTACTACAAAAGTTACCACTGCTCAAGAAAATAAAATAATTTTGTATTTGTGTGCTAACATTGATTGCTTTTGTTTTTGTAGGTGAGAGCTTGTTGTCAAGAATTCAAGGTAATTCAGATGGTCAAAGTAACTTCAATTTGATACTACAGAAGTTATGAATACTCAAGAATGATGTAAGTAGTAATTCCATATTTGTTGGCTAAAATTACAAATAATAACACCAGTTTATTTTTTTATCGTAGCTGAGAGCTTGTTCAAGAGTTACTGGTGATTGAGATTATCAGAATAGTTGATGTTTGATACTACAAAAGTTACCATTAATCAGGTAAGAGAGTGATTTTGTATTTGTTTGCTGAAATAAAAGGTCATAACTGCTATTATAGTGTTTGCATGAACTAAGCTAAAACATAGTAACAATACTTAGTTTTATGTTACCTAACACATCAGGCTCGCTCGCCATTTGTGCTCAAGCACACCACTAGTTTATTTGTATATGTTTGGACGTACGTATGTCATTTTGTACTTTGACCCTCGCGTTTTTGTGTTAGTTATGTGGTCGACCCCGTCCCAAATTGCACTAAACAGAATCCTCTGGTTTATCGATCAGTACCCGAAATTGAATTGTTTACCGTTTTGAATTCTTTTGCTGGTGCAGTTAAAACTTGAAAACTTAAGGGACTTCCATTTCTGTTCGAGTTTGTGACGGTGGTAAGTCAAGCGCTCTTTGTCATGGTTATAAGCCGTGCGCAACAGTATTTACTTGAAAATGCATTGTCCACTAGATAAACCAGGAAGGTAAGTCTGTGTAGGCATGTCCAGTTGTGTCAAAGCATTGTGTGTTACAACCACTACTTTGCTAAAGAATATCACAAAGAAAACTTTTAAATAACGTGTATTGTTTTGTTGTTGTTTTTTCCTTCAATTCAAGCAGTTGCAGAGAGTTGTTACTATGGCACTGAAATCCCTTTACGGTGTATGCGAAATAAAAAACTGGACCTTATTTTCAGTAGCTTCAGTGTTAAAAGTCAAAATCATTCACATAAAAATAGTATAGTCTTTAGGCTCGCTCGCCATTTGTGCTCAAGCACATCACTAGTTACATATCGTATTTCAACATTCATTTTATTTCTATATTTACTACGCGTGCACTCGTACTCCGTTCCGACTTCGAACATCGACGAATTGCATTTAATTACTATTGTTACTCGTATTACTCTCAGTTACGTTTTATTCTCACTTCTTCTTATATCTCATAATCTTTGCTCTACAATTGTATTCTATATTACAATAAAAGTAAACTTACATTTTCGGAGTTATTACTAATAACTTGTTAGTTTACTCCCAACAACTACTTGCAGCCATGTTTTCTTGTTGATTATCCTCTGCAAAAGTGGAAGAGCTTTCACTAAAAGAGACTGGAAGAAGAAAACACCATGTTTTGCTCAGATTGACGCTGTTAAGATGAAGAGGATACAAATAGCTATTCCCCCATGAGTGATGCTAATGGTATCACAATTCAAGCTATCATAATTCAAACTCTGTCATAATAATTGAAAACTTTAGCTAGTGCTATGATGTATATAAAAATGGTTTAAGATCCCCCCCCCCCCTTAACATAGGTTTAAAAAAAAGAAATAGTGAATAGATTAATAATCAAAACTTATTTAGGACTAGCAAAGCTGGTTCATAAGTCAAATGTATTACAGTGCACTCTGTAAATACTGATCCTTGTTTAGACAATGCTTGTTTCTTGTTTATAAGATGTAATTCTTTAGTTCATTTGACCATTAGCTAACTTGTTATTTTAATTCCAACTTGACATTTCTTATCAACTAGACATTGTTGTTCAGATCATAGAAGCTCCTTAATTAAATGTCATAAAAATAATATAGAACAATAAATTAAATTTACAAGGAAAAAGAATAAAGCTTCATAATTGTGTGTTGGAATACTTATCCACTTCCACTAAAAGTGAATTGTTTTTCCAATGAAACTACGTCGTAAAACAACCCAAGTGGGCTAAATGAATACTATTAAGGATGGCCCACACCGCCCACGCAATTTTTACCGGTTGGTTGCTAAGCACGATTCTGCTACTTTCTTTATTTGCAGGGCTACTCTACTATACTAGAAGGATAAAGTACCTGCCGAAGATACTGCACACCGACTTTGGAGTGAATCTGAAGGAAATAGCATGGCCCCGATGTAAAACTTTGAAACAACTTTTTAGAGCGGTGCGGCAAGTTAGAGCTCCAGAATTTTGTACGCCGCTAGCCAAGACGATACTCTAGGGCAAGACAACGAGTTTTTTTCCATTTCAATATTACTTTATGATTTATTTACATTTTTTCCTTTTATAAGATTTTGAAAAATTCAAATTGTGGTGCCCTTCTTTTTTTTGTGTTCTACACGTGTGCAAAAAATATAGTCGTTCTCATTATTTGATTCCAAGAAAAACTGATTCAAAATTGGATACTTCTATTCCACTCGCAATTCTTAAGAAATAGCCCCACCCCCATATCTCGTACTACGAGTGCGCGAGCAATTCTTTTTTTAATTAGTTTGTATTGGTTATATCAAGAGTAAACAAACATCCATACAACAATAACAAGAGAGTCAGAAGAGAGAGCAGTTTATTGGAGATAGCCATAGGTGAAGGTATTAGATCTGCGCAGCTTGGGAAGTCTTCGCTCCGCAGAAATCGAGCCTGGTATATCCATCCGCTTGAGTTCAGGTACGCAGAGTCCGGAGAACGGCTACAGGAGGAGAGGCAGCCTGGTGCACCTTGCTGCGTGAGCTCAGACGACGTATGGAGAGTTGCTGAAAACGGATAAGAGACAACAAGAAGCTAAACTAAAACACTACAACTTCGCAAAGTATACTTCTGCTACTACTGCGCGATAGTTTCTGCTCGCGTATTATCAAATGGTGGGGTATTGGCGGGGAATAAATTAATGTCCGGATCTACAGGCAGTGCGCGTTGCTATGTGCGGCCACCCTTAAGCTTTGCTGTTATATCTGAAGTTATAATGTCCTCTACCTTCCCTTCCTTGATTGTATCTAGCTGGCTCTTCATAATGAAATGGCTAATCTCAAAGTTACTAAATTGCAATTACAAATAGCTACAAACTGAAACATTATTTATAAAATAATTTGATAACTTCAGGACCCTTATGTAATTAAAAATTACATCAAAGCAAGGGGTCTATAGCTACATCAGTAAGAAAAAAAATGCATACCTGTCTCCATACTTCTGGTTTGATTGGAATTGAATGAAGTGGTACAGCTTCCTTAACAAACTTGGCTTCATTTGTAGTCTGACAAACGGGGCAGGTTCTTACATACTCTTTCACATCATTCCACATGGACTTCCAATAAAAACTCTCAGCTACCTTCTGCTGTGTTTGATCTGTAGGGTAGTCAAGAGAAAGCTAGCTACTAAAAACAACTCGTCTTTCATTTCAATATCTGTAACACGAGGTGTGTGTATGACAAGCACGTGAGACAATAATGATGACGTCATGGTATTTTGATAATACACAGAGAGCTCAAAGTTCCACTACAGATCTCTGCCAAAATGCCCACCTGCACAAAGTAGGAAAGTTTGCTAACAACTTTACATATTACACATACTTATATATATATAATATATACACACACACATATTACACACTCACAAGTTTACTAAATAATAGTTTAAACATCACCCTTTAGTTTCCAGTGTCCAGTAGTCTTAGCCTAGAAGGCAGCTTCCATGATGTAAGGCCATTTAGAAGTCAATTCACATGCTACATTGTGTATAAATGCTGCTATATTGTGTTACATGATATAGTATACTACTTAGTAAAACTATTAAAAAAATGTGACCGGTTTTGGAAAAATCGGCCTAAACGCGGCAAACAATTTTTTTCAGTATCCCCGGGCAAAGCCTTATGGGTCGATTTTTTTGGAAATTTTTTTTAGACACCAGTTATCTCTAGCTTATGACGCTGTTGTAAGCTCTGGCGTGCTCTAGAACTCACACTAGGAGGCTATAAACACTAGCCGGTTGGACACGTGTACGGAGAGTTGCTAAGAAATTATTTAACAGCCAGGAAAAAACTGTAGCTAACTAATTCACTTACTATTCTACATAATTCACGTACTCACGCAATTCTCGCCATCATAGTTTCTTAAGGAGTCCTGCATTAAGCCTTTTAGACTTCATTCAATCCGCCTGTAACTTGGTTTATTCCGTAGTGTCCCGGCGTTTTTTCGAAATAAGCAATGAATGGCACTATGGAACGAGAAGCTCCGTGACCTTCGACCTCGGTGGCCAGCAGCCGCAGCCACTGAACTTCAACCCTAGTTCTGACCGCACCATAATGGAGTCAGTGGGGCCTTCAATTTCTTCTGATACTGAGGTTGTGTTATTCTACTAACATGCTTTACATACTATTCATCTTGTGTATCAGTGATATCAGTACCATTATAAGATTTTATTTAGCTACAATAATTTATTAGCTGTAGTCTTTGTTGTTACATATCTGTCTGTAGGGCCACTTGTGTACCTTTCCTGGCTGCAACAAAAAATATTCCAGACATTATCGACTAAAAACTCATCAAAAAAATATTCATGGTATTGAAAGCGATCTACAATGTACCCGAAACTTTCAGTGCCCATTCAGCTGTGGAGATGTTAAGTTGTTTCGAACCAGTACTGAGCTTCTTCATCATTGTGAGGAGTATCATGATGATAAATTAGGCAAGCATGACACTTACATGCTTAGCTAACTACTTAAATATATGGTTTCTTTTTTTTTTCTAGGAAGTAAAACATTGCATTTTAAATCTATGACTGAATTTAACAGCTGGAAAGAGATGGAAGAGGAGGCAACTTATACTGCTTATGTAAAAACTCAACAAACATACAAGCCTTCAGCATCAGGTAATTTACTGTGCATGTTGTTATATTATCCCTGACTGACATAACACATCATACATAGATATTGTAGCTCGTTACTACTTCATTTGCTGCCGAAATGGGACACATCATGTAAATACAGACCAAAGAAAAACAAGTAAATTGCGTCATCACCAGAAAGAATCCAGGAAGTTAGACTCGACCTGCATTTCCAGAATGTTTACTGATGAATATGAAGATGGTAGCATTGTTGTTCGATATATTTCAGCTCATACAGGTCACGAGTTGGGGTCCCAGGAATTAAAGTGCTTACCACTTCCAGCAAGTACTAAGGAACAAGTGGCTCTGAAAGTCAGCATAGGTATTCCATCTGCCAGGATATTACAAGGTAAACGTGAATACAAAAAACAAATTACCCTATCACAGCCATGAAAGCTATTTTAAGTCGATCTGGCAAGGAAATATGTATGGTTCCCTGTAATAGGACACACCCAGAAATTAATTAACATACGCACGTTTGTTTACTTTTTCACTCGTAAGTCATCAAATGTGTTTCATACATATTCTGAGGAAGATCACTGAATAGTAATCGAAACGCCTATTTCTACAGATATCACGGCTAGTGTATTTTCTAATAATACAATGATAATTAGTTATTAAAAAGTGTTACTCCAACACACACTACATGCATAAATTAATACCATTTTTACATATATAACCTTGTACTATAAGAACATATTCAGTCACTTTAATTTTAAAACTGTAACTTGTTAAAATAAAGACTTCGTTCATCATTTATTTATTCATTCATTCATTCCTTTATTCATTCATTCATTCATTCATTCATTCATTCATTCATTCATTCATTCATTCATTCATTCATTCATTCATTCATTGCCTCTGTCAACACTAAATCTCAAAAACGGCTGCTTACCAGGCTCTCAAATGACACAGGTAGAGAACTATAGACGAGTAAGTGCCTTCAATGGACCACAAAAACAGCAGGTAGAATTCTAGACTCATTACCAGTTTAGTATAGGTTACCTCTCTTTAGTGGTTCTGATCATGTGAATGAATGCTAGCATTTACCTGAGTGAAACCAGCCCCAGTGAAAATAGCTATTTTCACTATAGCTGGGAAAGTTATTGTTGCGTTTAAGTGTGCCTAACTAGTGCTGAGGGTTTGCATTTAAGTGCTCTATTTATATCATAAAGTGAGCATACCCTAATTAAGCAGTGGCGGATGCTGTTCAGTTAAACCTAGTCAATTGTAACTTCTGAAAATATTCAAATATTAACATAATATTGGCAGTAGATCTATATGTTGAAATGAAATTCTTTAACATTATTATGGTGAATGTAGTGTGTTTCGGCATTTTAAAAATAAATATGTAATATATGCTTAACTTAGTTTTAGACACAATCACTAATCTTACTATTATTATTTTCAAAACCTGTTTCAAATTGTGCAATCCTAAAGTTTAAATTGATTTACATCTAAGTATCTTATTATATATAATTACCACAGTGTGCCTTTAGAAGAATACCATGACACACTAGTCCGCTTATATCACATAGTGAATGTTTTCAATTTGTTCACGTGTAAGTATGTGAATTTTGTCTGTGACAATAGTTCATGTTGATGTTAATGGAATATAAAAAGTTAGTCTAAAATACTTAATTAAATTTGATGTTAACTTGACATGTGCTGTAAATTAATAGTTTATCATAATGCCTTCATTAAGAAAATGCATTTTGAACTTTAAAGATTATTTTGACAATATAAATAATCTATATGGTTATTGTCACTTTTATGCAGATATAAGAGAAACTGTTGGTGATCGTAATAAGAGGGAAGATTTTGACCAGAGTGTAAGCAGAAAGCACTTTCTCACTAAGCAGGACATAAGGAACATCAAAGCAAAAGTTGATGACAGAATTGTTAAGCGTCATGAAGATGACGCTTCCTCAGTTTCTATGATGGTGGCAGAATTACAGCAAGAGGCATATGATCCAATATTGATTTTCAAACCTCAGGGGAAAAGAGATGATGAGCATGGTTTACCAGAAGAAGCTTTTGTTTTGGCAATTCAGACGCAGTTCCAAAGAGAATTATATCAAAAGTTTGCTGTCACAATCATGTGTATTGATTCAACTCATGGCACGAATCAGTATCGATTTAAACTTATCAGTGCAGTTGTTCCAGATGACCAAGGAAAAGGTACAAAAAGTTTATTTGTATAAGTATTAATTATATTAAACGTTATTGCTTTATTTACAGGGCAACCTGTGGGGTGGTGCATTTCTGATTCAGAAACCAGTGTCATTATCAGAATATTTTTGGAACGTATGAAGGCTCGATCACCTAACACTATTATCAGGACTTTGATGACAGATGATGGTAATTTTATTATTTTGGTAGTGTGTGCATAGTTTATGTTATGGTATCATCACAGACAATACAGGTTGGTCAGCAGCAAGAGATGTATTTGGTCAGCTTAGACATCTTCTATGTCATTGGCATGTTGACAGGTTTGCTGAAAGTTAATAGTGCTAGCTTAAATTAAATTTCTGGCTATGTGTAAGCAGATCATGGAAGAACAAACTAAGATCTGTTGACTGCAAACACCAGTTAGAAATCTATCAAACTTTGTCCATTTTGAGATTAGAACATGATTGCGACACTTTTCAAGATAAGATGGACAAATTTATTCAGCTATGGTTGCCTGAAGAACCGGATTTCATACAATACTTTACCAATAACTATGCAAACAGAGTAGGTAAGTATCTAAATTTTATATTGACTCTTTATTAATTTATATCTACATGTAGAAAAATGGGCAAAATGTCATAGACATTTTCAGCATGGCGATACAGATACAAATATGTATCTGGAAAGGTAATCACATTTCTTTTATTCATTTATTTATTTGTGTGTGTTTGTTTGTTTTACCATTATTTTACCATTATTTATGCATGCACTTCAGCTTTCACAACCAGCTGAAAACTGTTCAATTGAATGGAAAGGTCAATCGTAGGGTAGACTTCCTTATTTTTCAGTTACTGCAGTATGAAAAAGATGCTTTTTTTAATTACAAGCGAAATCACCAGCTTCCACCAGCAGCTGATCGCAAGTTCAAAGAAAGCTTAAGCAGACATGAGCGTGGACTTTTAATCCCAATCCAAGATGTTAAGGTATATAGTTTATTTTTGCATCATGTCTGCAATGTCATAAGGATATTTGCTTAGAAAATGGAAGATGGATCATGGATCATAAACAGCCAATCAGGTTGCAATCTCAATGGGTATCGTGTTGAAGTAATCAGTTCCACTTGTTCAAAATGTTCCGCATCATCACATCTACAAGAAAGGAATGTCTGCTTGGCTGCAGAGTGTCAATATCTTTGTCCACATATGTATAAGTGTGACTCTTCATGTTATGAATATAACAATGGGCACATATGCAAACACATTCATAGAGTCCATTCTCTAGAAAACAGTACAGATGTTGACTTGTCTTCAGGCAATCAGTCTTTTGAGAATTTGGAAATTGAACTATCTTGTGCAGAGTCAGTATTTCATCCAAAACTAGGTTAGTGTTTTATTGGCATTTTAGATGTTTAAAATGTGTTAAAAATTTTTGATTGTAGACAACTCACTACAACTGAAGAGTTTTGAGAATCTGATGAGGGAACTGCAGACTTCTGTTACACATGATAATACCCCACTGTTACAGTACCTTCCACATATAAATGCTTTATTAGAGCGTGCTGTGGCTGTATGCAGAGGAGCAATGAATGTCAACAGTACTTCAGTATTACCTTTGGAAAAGAAAGAAAATATTGCCCCAGGAGAAACCAAGGAACTTCAGTGGCGATTTCAAAGAACTTCTAAAGTTCCTGGAAGAAAGAAAAGTGGACTAGTACTAAAGTATTGTAATACTATTAGTAATTGCTCTGTAATTAACAACATTGTGTATACTGTTTAGACATGCAAATTTGGAAGAAAAAAGAAAGATTTTCAAGAAGCTTGAAGATGGTACAATTGACACAAGCACTGCTACTGCTACTGCTACTGGTAAGATACACAAATATTTGTACACTATTTTATTCTTACTGCTATTTGCAGAGTGCCGTGATAGTCAAGTAAATTCTGAAAGTAAGGTGACTACATCTTATTCTGAGGGTCAAGTTATGTCAGAAAGTAAAGTGACAGTGCCTTCTAAAGCTGGTATGTAAACATATATAATAAACTGCAAGTGAAGTATTGTTGAATAATACAATAGGTTGCAAACGGAAGAAAGCATGCAGCTGTTCAGGGTGTCTTACAGCAGACTGTGGGTGCTGCAAGTTCTGCCTGGACATGCCTAAATTTGGTGGTCCAGGAAGAAAAAAGAAACGGTGTATTCAGAGGGTATGTGTTTTACATTTTACTTCAGAGATTTCTGACACCAGAAGCACAGGTCAAAATATACCAAAAGACACTGTTAGTCAGCGGGAGAGTGTGAAGATGAATACACTGCAACGTTACTCCAATGAAGCTGTTATCAAGGAAAGTGTTATTTACTTATTAATCACAGTTAAAAAAGATTGTAACTTTTATCTACAAGGTAGTTAAAAATATCATGAGAACCTGTATGACTGTGATCATGTAATAATTAAGCCAAATAACAATAGTGTGATAGTTTAGCTCAGGATATTATAAATGATTGTCATACTTATAACAATCCACAAAATAATTAGGAGTGAAATTCTGCTGCTTGCTCAAATAGCCATCTAACTTCTCTTTGTGGTCGTATATGTATATTGTACTTATGTATAATAAACCTCTCTCCATGGACATGCAATAGATAATATACATATAAGAATAATATACATATATATTACAACACATAATATATATGCATTGTACTTATGTATTATATATATTATTGCTATAATACAGGGTATGGGTACAACATTTGTTGCATTACCTGGTAGCAATCTGGACGATATTCCAATACCTGAAGGTTTTTGTTCAAAACCATGTGCAGGACCACAAAGTGGATACAACTTATTAATCCCATTTCTTCAGCAACAAAACCGACGTATTTACAGAGTTTTAGGAGATGGAAACTGTTTATTTAGGGCACTATCTTTTCAGCTAACAGGCACTCAAGATCATCACCTGGAACTTAGAAAGTTGATTACCAATTTTGAAAAAAACAATGAGGAAGTGTTTAGTGGTTTGCACAATGCTATCAATTGTAATACCAGTTTCTCTGAACACATTAAAAATATGAAGAAAACCTGCACATGGGGTACAACAGTTGAAATATTGGCCTGTTCATCCTTGTTTCAGGCTGATGTATTCTTGGCTACAGACAGTTACTGTCTAGGCCAAGCAACATGGATAAAATATTCACCTCGAACAGCACCATCAAGTGATCTTAGCAGGTCTACTTTCATTTCCCACCTAAAGATGAAGAATGAGTGGATCGAAATTATTCATGTGTCACAAACTCATTTTGATGCTATTGAGCCAGTAACAGTGACCACTAAACTGTCATCTCCACCTATTATAGAAGCCTCTATGACTGAACAAATTAATATTGAATAGTAAACATTTGTTTAATTATGTCATCTTTTTGTCTAAAATAACTTAATGCTTTTCTTCGTACTTCACCTTTAGTTGCGCTTGAATTATATAGTGGGTTAAAATATCACAGGGATCTATCTCTTCTCTAGAAATCATCTTTTTTTCTTGAGCTGTCAAGACACTCGAAATTGTCAGTATTTTTAATCAAACTTTAATTTACTGGGTAATTATACAGTTCAAACTAACAAAAAAAAAGAAATTAGCAAGTTGAATGGCTATATTTAACCAAACAAGAAAACAAATACTATTACATGGCTATGCATCCCTTCATGGGTGCTAAAGACCCTCTTTTTTTTTTTTTTTTTTTTTTTTTTTTTAACTTTGGTGCAACTCAGATTATGGTAATTCTTGGTGTTGACTGATTTCTAATGAAATAGCAATGTGTGTTCACTAGTAGTGGAAAGTTCGCCCGCAAGCTTGGAGGTCAAAGGTCATGGGGCTTCTCGTTCCATAACGCGATTCATAAGCAATAGAGTGTTTTCGTCACATGACTTTTTTGACGATACTTTCCTTACTACGGTGGAGTGGTGTACAGCTGATGCGGTATTTTTCATTGGCTTCCTCTGCTCGCTATGTCAACGCTCTCAGTGTATGCTAAGGAACTTCCTGAAGGAGCAACAGAAGCCAGATATTTGGAGAAAATAAGAGTAAAAAGCGTGGATCCATTTATACTTTTCTCTGGTGGAAATGGTACTGATATTACAAGAAGAGCAAGTTTGCCTCCTGTCGACTCAAGTGATATTGTTAGTTATCTTGTGCTTCAAACTAGCTTCATCACAACAAAGCAGTTTAAGGCTTACAAGTCCCTTGAAGCATACAATCAATTTATTAATGGATGGGTAAAAGAAGTAAATGCTTGGAATGTGAAAGATAAAATTGTAGTTACAGGAAGGGTAAGTATTTTATAGCTAATAATTTATAGCCCACTCGCTATCTCATGTATTGTAATTTGTCATATATCTTATCTTAGGTACGTCATTCTCAGAGGTGTAATGATACTCCTTTAATGTGTTGGTTGTTATGCTTGACAAGTGGAGAAGTGTGTTGTGCACACTGTAACTGCATGGCTGGGCTTGGGGAAGCATGCACACACATTGGTGCTGTGCTCTTTTACATGGAAACTGCTATGAAAATAAGCAAGGAAACATCTTGTACACAGCAAAAGTGCCAATGGACTATACCAAGTTTTCAAAAAAATATTCCATACCTGCCAGTAAAGGAGATTGATTTTACATCTGCTAAGAAACAGCACAAAAAGTTTACTTGTGCAGCTAGCGAACAAAAAGAGGTGATAAATTCAGGAATTACGACGGCTCCTCGTGTGATTGGAACCTCATCTCATATTAACAAGCAATCAAGAGATTCAAGACTTGATTCTTTTTTGAAAAACTTGGCCAGTTGTGGCACTAAACCAGGGATTCTTTCTGTCATTAGCGATTATTCTGACACATATATTCCTTATCTTGATACGTTTCCCAAACCATTGAAGGAATTATTTGAACAGAAATACCTTTCCTATTGTTACTTAGACTTGCTCAATGTGAGTGATAAAATTGAAATTAATAACGACACAGGAAATGTCAGATTTAATTGAGAGGGAAACCAGAGACCAGAGTAATTCAAAATAATGGTTTGAGTATAGAGCTGGTCGCATCACTACTTCAAGAATGAGGTCAGTTTGTCATACTAATTCTTCTAATCCTTCTCAGAGCCTCATCAAGACAATTGTTTATCCTGAAGCCTTTAAGTTTAGCACCAATTCTACTATTTGGGGTTGTAGCCACGAAAAGAACGTCACGCGGTATGGCTCAATTTATCACGGGGACTGTCTTCATTAAGAATTTTGTAAACAATGAGCGGCTTCTTCTCAGATTGCTGTTTCTAGCTTTATATCGCGATTAGCTTAGGTTGCGAGTGTGGAAACAGGATAGACGGAGTGTTCTGTTGTTGCAGAGGGTACAGGACCACCTGATAGGATGTTGGTATGATTATTTGTCTACCTGTTCAATAACAAATGCCATATTGCCGATATATTTCAGTGATATAGCTATCATTTAGCTAGCAACTTGTAATACAGCCACACTTACGCTGTTTGCCGTTAAATTGTGTGCTTGTCAAAGACGTGTTTATGCCAATTCCTTTTCTTCACCATTATAGATGCCGTTTATTGTAAGAAAATTAGGACCAAGTCAGGCAGAACTCCACCTTCAACTCGGATCACAACTATTTTTTGTATGTGTACTACTTAAATTCTATCATTTCATCAATTTTCATATACCTTATTATAAATAAATGAAAGAATTGATAATTTTATTTAACATGAAAGTCTAGTAACTTTAGCTACAAGTTTACAGTGCTGTACTGCTGAATCCTGTGAACATCAGAATATTTCTTGGGACACAGTAGGTAGAATCCACTGATTTTAATCCTGTCTCTTTAGAAGAACTCCCACCAGTTTGCGTTTTCCATCCGCAGTACATTATCTGCGCATAAGAAACATAAATATCATTGAAAACAGACGAGATGAGCTGTACAGCGCCCGAAAAACTCCATAAACTTCACTACATTTCTTTCTTTCAATGGTTACAGTATTAATGGCACCTGTGCTACCGCCCCTTTTTCACGTGCAACGTTGACGTTTGCGAGCTTAATTGACTTGGATTCACATGACTAAATTGCTTCCGGTAAAGTACTAAATGCATTCCTCAATTACCGCGCTTGCGGTCGTGCCAACTGAACTTGGACATACTATAGTATAGTTGGTGACAAAAAAGGTTTTTGCTTAAGTAAGGACTCAGAAGGTAATTTGCGTTTAAATCAAAGTCACTCCTATTACTACCAAATCAAAACTCAAATTTTTGTCTGCGATGTGACATATTGTGACTTGGTTGTCTGCACATTTCCAGATGGCATGAAAACTCCTAGCATGCATGTTGAAAGAATTGTTCCAGATGTCACTTTATGGACAAGTTGTTTGGAGAAGGCTTTACATTTTTTTAAAGTGTGCTTACTACCAGAAGTTTTAGGTCGCTGGTACTCAAGACCTCAGATTGGTACAAAAGACAACGAAGGCACCAGTTCAGCTTCATTGGAGGTAGAACATTCACATAGATCTGAGCATTGTTCACAGGTTGCTTCTACATCTCAAGTATATTGTTACTGCAACGGTCCGGAATATGGTGCCGGAATATGGTGCCGGAATATGGTGACATGATCGCATGTGACAATCCTGATTGTAAAATAGAGTGGTTTCATCTAGATTGCCTAAAAATCAAATCTGTACCTAAAGGTAAATGGTACTGTCCATCTTGCCGCATTCTTCCAGGGTTAAAGAAAAGAAAAAAGTTAAACTGAATTAGCAAACATTTGATTCATCCATATTTAAATGTATTGTTATTGTTGCTATATTATGTATATTGTTACTATTACAATGTGCAGCACAATTTATTATTAATATTATAATTTTTGTTATTATTATTATTATGATAATAGCATGACTGTAATAAATTTACAACTGTTATATATGAACAAAGTTATTAGTGAAGTTTGAATGATAATGGCTATATGTAATCAATTAAAAGGTACAACTGAATCACAAACATTATAAAGGGCACAAGCTACTCGTACAATTTTATCAACCTGTGGGGAAGTATCTTCTTTTTTTTTTATTAAAAAGTCCACTGGAATTGTCCCTCTCAGTATGCTGTACTTTTGGCGCACAGCACCTATCACCCTTTCCACATGAATCCGTACATTGGCGATATTTCGAGTTTCTTCTACTTCCAATGGACTCAACTGACTTTTACCCTTGGTATATGCTGGCAAATGAAGCTTTGCTTGCATCATTCCGATACTGTCAGATATATTAAAACCGCGATCGGCAAGAACAATATCTCCTGGCAGCAAGCAATCAAGTATTCCACTGGACTCAGTGAGAAATTTATCACTAACCCTGCCACCCCAAGCTTCAGAAATAAATGAAACTGTTCCCTGCGGGGTAATACCAATCAAAACCTTCACGGTATTATGATGTTTGTAGGAGGACCATGTTATTGCTCTGGCCAGCAGATTGGAAGGGCGCTCAATAAACACTTCAAAACAGTCGATAATAACAGCTACATCTTTTCCAAATGAACTCCTAAAACATTTTGGCATAGTCTTCCACAAGCTATCCCGATCAGGCCAGATAATTAAGGATCGCAATACAGTATCCATAAGTGTAAGCCACTTAGAAAAAACACGAGACACTGTAGTTACTGATACTCCGAACCGGTACGCTAAATCTTTGTATGGGCTATCAAGGCGAAGTTTCATGAGTGTCATTACATATTCTTGAAAAGGGTTCAGTTTTGTATTTCCACTACAAGGTGAACAAATAAATTCGAAAAGTGTTTTTAATACTTTAAAATTCGGAAAATCCAGTATAGAATTTTACACAATCTTCATCATTGATGAAATCTTTTTCAGTGAATGTTTGCATTATTTCCTTCAGCACTAATATTTCAGCTTGCAAAATGGATATCTGTCGCTTACATTTTAAAAGTTCCTCATCTTTTTTATTCATGATTGCCAAGTCAAATCAGTTTGACAAGTTGCTTGAGTTACCTGAAATTCATCATTCCCTTCATTGCTATTACAAGAACCACTTTCAGTAGCTTCAGAAAGCAAGATTGGCCTGTTGTCCTTTAAAGACTCTCTGGATTTGGCCCTTATCCACCGCTCCTCTGCAGCTTTAGCTTTGTCCTCACAAACTTCTCTGCTGTGGCCTAGGTTGAGACTTGGAAGCCAATCAGGATTGGTTTCATCTAGTAGAGAAGCTGGCATTCCAGAGACAAAATGTTTGGAGCAAATTATATCATTACTCAATATCTTCTGTGTTAAATTAGTTCTCTTTATGGCCGATACAAATCCTTGCCGACGTTTTTGGCTCAACTTTTTCACTCCATGCCCTCTGTTGGTAACAACTTTAGGGATCCTATAAAAGGACACATCCTTATCACGTCAAGAACGCTTGCTACAGCCAACAACTATACACAGCACCATTGCTCTATGTGCCGAACCTGTACACCAGCACCGCGAGTCACGTGATAAGGAGTGTCGGGCGAAAACACTCTATAATAAGTTTAGCAAAAATACTGAAGTGTTGTAGTGCGTAGGGCAAAGACGACTTGTGCTACAGCTTCCAAATTAAGAGGAGGGCATCCCAATGCCCCGTGCAGCCTACTGGTAGAATATTAGAAAACTTTAGATGCCGCGTTTTGGCCGATTTTCCCAAAACCAGTCCCAAATTATTAGCAGAACAGGAAGAAATACGGATAAACTGAGCTGCTAGTTCCAACACTATTCTCAAAATATTACATCAAAAGCGCAGTTTACCTTAATAGAAGAAAATGTATGCACACTTGCTAAGTTGAAACACCCTAGTAACAATTTAGCAAGGGGATCTTATCTTTTCTAATATAGTATTCAGTATAAGCTTTTAACACCATTAATTACCTTCTGGTAGAGAATGACAAAATGTTAATAATATGAGTTATCTCCTTAGGAAAACATGGAACTTTCTTCCAGCTAGTGCCTCCTGGAGGACGGTAAAACAAAGAATCTTTTTCTGTTTTATAATTGTCCTTAGCTTTGCGCCTATGAACTCTTTTCTTATTCTTACTGCAACTGTCCAGGTACTGTCCACACCCAAAAAACTGGTATATGGCTTCATATTCCATGCTGTTCTGGCCATGTTGAAGTAACAACTCAAAGACAGGTAGGCATTTGGTAAAGGCAGTGGGACATTTTAGCTAGCTGGGGGAAAAACTACCATAGAAAGTAGTGTCCAGGGACACCCCACCTGGGATACAGTCTACCTCTTTTGCTCAGTAGTGTGATATATCGCCAATTATAGATGGTTATTTAATGCTGATAACTTATTGGCCAGGGAAGCGTGCAGACAATTGAAAAAAGGGGTTGTTTGTTTATTGGCGAGCGAGCGTAGCGAGCGAGACACTTACAGGGGTATCACAATTGAAAATTGGGGATGTTTGTTGGCGAGCGAGCGAAGCGAGCAAGACAGTATTAGGGGTGTATAATGCAAAATCGGGTATATGTTATATGTATATATGTATGTGGGATGGTACGTATGCCCTTTAAACGCGCGCGCGGGGAACTCTTTTCTCCAAAAAACACGGCTTTTTAGGCTTGACCCCAGTTTATTCTGAAACTACAGGATTAAGCAAGCCTTACTTTATACTTAAGCTCCAAAGTGTGAGAAAATTCCTTCGAAAATGCTTGCTTTTCAAGAAACAAAAAGTTGATTCGACCGGTTACTATGGCATTGAAGACCCTTTTCCAGACTTAATTTCAAAACTTCGCCGTTTTATGGGGGGGATACGGAGTGCCGGTTGTTGGTTGTCAAGAGCTGTTGGTAGTCAGAATGCCGTAGTATTAATGCTAAGGAAGCCACTATACTTCTCGAGGGAAGCTGAGGTTAGTACGTAATTCCATATTTGTTAGCTAAATATGCAAAATTAACTCTGGCCTTTCTTTTTTGTAGAATTTGGTACTACAAAAGTTACCACTGCTCAAGAAAATGAGGTAAGAAAATAATTTTGTATTTGTGTGCTAAAATTGATTGTTTTTGTTTTTGTAGGTGAGACCTTGTTGTCAAGAATTCAAGGTAATTCAGATGGTCAAAGTAACTTCAATCAGAAGTTATCAATACTCAAGAATGATGTAAGTAGTAATTCCATATTTGTTTGCTAAAATTACAAATAATAACACCAGTTAATTTTTTTATCGTAGCTGAGAGCTTGTTCAAGAGTTACTGGTGATTGAGATTATCAGAATGGTTAATGTTTGATACTACAAAAGTTACCATTAATCAGGTAAGAGAGTGATTTTGTATTTGTTTGCTGAAATAAAAGTTCATAACTGCTATTATAGTGTTTGCATGAACTAAGCTAAAACAATACTTAGTTTTATGTTACCTAACTTCAGGCTCGCTCGCCATTTGTGCTCAAGCACACCACTAGTATGTATATATGTATGTGGGATGGTACGTATGCCCTTTTTTCTCCAAAAAACACGGCTTTTTTGGCTTGACCCCAGTTTATTCTGAAACTACAGGATTAAGCAAGCCTTACTTTATACTTAAGCTCCAAAATGTGAGAAAATTCCTGCGAAAATGCTTGCTTTTCAAGAAACAATAAGTTGATTCGACAGGTTACTATGGCATTGAAGACCCTTTTCCAGACTTAATTTCAAAACTTCGCCGTTTTATGGGGGATACGGAGTGCCGGTTGTTGGTTGTCAAGAGCCGTTGGTAGTCAGAATGCCGTAGTATTAATGCTAAGGAAGCTACTACTTCTCGAGGGAAGCTGAGATAAGTACGCAATTCCATATTAGTAGCTAAATATGCAAATTAACTCTGGCCTTTCTTTTTTGTAGCTAAGAGCTGTCAACAGTGACTGGTAAATTCAAATAGTCAGATTGGCTCAAATTTGGTACTACAAAAGTTACCACTGCTCAAGAAAATGAGGTAAGAAAATAATTTTGTATTTGTGTGCTAAAATTGATTGTTTTTGTTTTTGTAGGTGAGAGCTTGTTGTCAAGAATTCAAGGTAATTCAGATGGTCAAAGTAACTTCAATCAGAAGTTATCAATACTCAAGAATGATGTAAGTAGTAATTCCATATTTGTTGGCTAAAATTACAAATAATAACACCGGTTTATTTTTTTCTCGTAGCTGAGAGCTTGTTCAAGAGTTACTCGTGATTGAGATTATCAGAATGGTTGATGTTTGATACTACAAAAGTTACCATTAATCAGGTAAGAGAGTGATTTTGTATTTGTTTGCTGAAATAAAAGGTCATAACTGCTATTATACTGTTTGCATGAACTAAGCTAAAACATAAACAATACTTAGTTTTATGTTACCTAACATCAGGCTCGCTCCCCATTTTTGTGCTCAAGCACACCACTAGTATATATATATGTATGTATGTATGGAAGGTACGTATGCTCTTTAAACGCGCGCGGGGAAATTTTTCTCCTAAAAACACGGCTATTTAGGCTTGACTCCAGTTTATTCTGAAACAACAGCATTAAGCAACCTTACTTTATACTTAAGCTCCAAAGTATGACAAAATTCCTGCTAAAACGCTTGTTTTCAAGACACAAAAAGTTGATTCGACAGGTTACTATTGAAGACCCTTTTCCAGACTTAATTTCAAAACTTCGCCGTTATATGGTGGGATACGGAGTGCCGGTTGTTGGTTGTTAAGAGCAGTTGATAGTCAGAATGTCGTAGTATTAATGCTATGGAAGCTACCACTTCTCGAGGGAAGCTGAGATAAGTACGCAATTCCATATTTGTTAGCTAAATATGCAAAATTAGCTCTGGCCTTTCTTTTTTGTAGCTAAGAGCTAGTCTACAGTGACTGGTAAATTCAAATAGTCAGATTGGCTCAAATTTGGTAGTACAAAAGTTACCACTGCTCATGAAAATGAGGTAAGAAAGTAATTTTGTATTTGTGTGCTAAAATTGATTGTCTTTTGTTTTTGTAGGTGAGAGTGTGTTGTCAAGAATTCTAGGTAATTCAGATGGTCAAAGTAACTTCAATTTGATACTACAGAAGTTATCAATACTCAAGAATGATGTAAGTAGTAATTCCATATTTGATGGCTAAAATTACAAATAATAACACTGGTTTATTTTTTATCGTAGCTGAGAGAGCTTGTTCAAGAGTTACTGGTGATTGAGATTATCAGAATGGCAGATGTTTGATACTACAAAAGTTACCATTAATAAGGTAAGAGAGTGATTTTGTATTTGTTTGCTGAAATCAAATGTCATAACTGCTATTATAGTGTTTGTATGAAGTAAGCTAAAACATATAGTAACATTTTATGTTACCTAACTATCAGGCTCGCTCGCCATTTGTGCTCAAGCACACCACTAGTTTTTTTGTATATGTGACTGGATTTGGGAAAATCCGCCTAAACGCGGCAAACAATGTTTTTCAGTATCACCGGGTGAAGCCTTATGGGTCGATTTTTTTCGAAAAAATTTTTATGGCAGAAATGGATAGACACCAGTTAGCTCTAGTTTATGACGCAGTTGTGTAAGCTCTGGCGTGCTCTAGAACTCACAATAGGAGGCTAGAAACACTAGCCGGTTGGACTCGTGCACGGAGAGTGGCTAAGAAATTATTGGCGGGCTTTTCACTAACAGCCGGGAAAAAACTGTAGCTAACTAATTCACTTGCTATTCTACATAATTCTCACGCAATTCTCGTCATCATAGTTTCTTAAGGAGCCCTGCATTAAGCCTTTTAGACTTCTTTCAATCCGCCTGTAACCGGTTTATTCCATAGTGTCCCGGAGACACGCAGTAATAGTATACGGACACAAGGCACGCCCCCTGACCTTAGCAACGCCTTTACCGGGCGTTTTTTCGAAATCAGCAATAATAAGTTTAGCAAAAATACTGAAGTGTTGTAGTGCATAGAGCGAAGACGGCTTGTGCTACAGCTTCCAAATTAAAAGGAAGGAATCCCAAGGCCCTGTGCAGCCTACTGGTAGAATAAATTAGAAAACTTTAGATGCCGCGTTTAGCCGGGTTTTCACAAATCCGGTCACATATATGTATGGACGTACGTATGTCATTTTGTACTTTGACCCTCGCGTTTTTGTGTTAGTTATGTGGTCTACCCCGTCCCAAATTGCACTAAACAGAATCCTCTGGTTTAGCGATCAGTACCCGTATCACCCTAGAAATTGAATTGTTTACCGTTTTGAATTCTTTTGTGGGTGCAGTCAAACTTGAAAACTGGATTTCAGTGCCATAGTAACAACTCTCTGCAACTGCTTGGAAGGAAAACAACAACAACAAAACAATACACGTTATTTAAAAGTTTTCTTTGTGATATTCTTTAGCTAAGTAGTGGTTGTAAACACACAATGCTTTGACACAACTGGACGTGCACCTACACAGACTTACCTTCGCAGTAGTCTAGTGGACAATGTATTTTCAAGTAAATACTGTTGCGCAAGGCTTACAATCATGACAAAGAGCGCATTGACTTACCACCGCCACTAACTCGAATAGAAATGGAAGTCCCTACTTTACCCTGTATGCTAAATTTAAAAACTGGACCTTATTTTCAGTAGCTTCAGTGTTAGAAGTCAAAATCAATAGTATAGTCTTTAGGCTCGCTCGCCATTTGTGGTCAAGCACATCACTAGTTTATATATATATATATATAGCGAACTCATTAAAGAGTCAGCTCCGCTGAATTACAATTCTGTTGTTAATACTGGAGAAGTTCCTATTCCTAATAATGTACTTCTTATACTTATTTCTTAAGATTGCGAGTGGAATTAAAGTTCCAAATTTTGTATGAGTTTTTCTTGGAATTAATAATGAGAACGACACAAAAATTTTACACACCGGTAAACCAAAAAAAAAAGAACTGCACCATAACGAGAATTTTTCAATATCTTATAAAATAGAAAAAATTGCGAATAAATCATAAAGTAATATTGAAATGGATAAGAACTCGTTATCTTGCGGGAGCCATCCCGCAGTTCTTATCAAAGAATTCTTCTGATTGGTCCCTTAGCCCTAGCCCTAGCCCTTGCGCGGCGCTATAATTGGTCACGCGCGGCGCTATAATTGGTCACATGATTTGATTAACCAATGAAATGAGTTTTTTGATAAGAACTGCGGGACTGTAGTCTTGCGGTAGAGTATCGGCTCGGCTGTAGTGGGTAGGGTCTCATTTACTGACCGGACAGACCGGATTACTGACCGCCTTACCTTGCGTAGTTAGCGTTACGCTGATGTTTGCGATAGGTTTTATAGGTATATGTGATTTCCATGGCAGCAATGATTAATCACACTCCATAATGATGCTGTCACAAGAAGCAGGTAAGGAAAAGACCTCTCTACAAGGACTACGCTTGGGGGCTATCCTAAATTTTCTATGTGGTAAATTATGTATGCTGGTTGTTGAGGAGAGTTAGTGTGGTATATTTCACTTCCTTCCCTATCATTTATGTCCTTTGCCATGCTTAATCATCACATAGTTCTCATGATAGTGTGTGCAATAAATAATTAATCTTGAGTGTAACTGGAATTGCCTTTGACAGATGCTTTTATTGGTTTAGAGTCCATACTGAGAGTAGTTGGTAGTCTTTGTCAAGTTTGTCATCACAATGCAATGAACATCAAGCAACCTGATGCTTCTGAGTAAAAAAGACGTACTGTTCTAGGGTAATATAACTCCAAGAAAATAATTAGCAATAGCTATATTTTAATATAATCTTTGAGAGTGAATAAATTGGTTAACTCAGAATCACTATATTTGATAGTTGACATTCAATAGTCTGGCCAATCTTTCAGTGTCTAAGATCCGTATGGTGGCCATATAGTAACTCTAGGTAGGTGGTAGATTTAGCTGCTCAAGAGAAGTAGCACTACCAATAGAAAGGGTGTGGTCAGCTTCAGCAACCATTCTGGATTGACCTCTCATGATTTTCTGATTAAATATGTACTTATTCTAAAACTTATAATTATTGTTTGATATTTCAATTCGAAACCCCAAATCAAATTAGGCAGCTGCTGAAGTGTAAACAATTTATACCACTGATTATGAGGGGCTGTTTTTTTTTTGTTCATGTAGTGTCTAGCATTACAGTAAAATCATTAAAATTATTGTAGAATTCAAAGCCAAATATTTCAAAGTATTGTAACAATAAAAAAATCAAATAGAGTTCATGGCATGAGAGGAAGAAGCAGTACTGTTGTATGGTACAGTCTTTGGAAGAGAACTGTCCACTGCATTGATTACTACATCACAATGATTTTTGTTCACATGACATATTTTTATACATGATCCAAATCATTAGAGTGGCATGAAAATCAGTTGGAAAAATTAAATTTCCACGTGGAGTTTGTGACATGCCATACTTCGCCCAATAATATTCGCGATTATTTCTCTCCATAACAACAGACACAGGAATGGAAAAATAGAGAGCCAGTGCAAATACTTCTACACGTGTACCCCAAACATAATTATTTCTCATCTTGTCAATGTGATCTTCATAAATAATGGATGACATATGCTCAAAAAAGGCTACAGTTGAGTCCTATAAACTCCACCAGCAGTTTGTATATCAAGATGAAATATAAGAGAAGCTTCAAAACAAACAATTTCCATCACCAAGTATAGAATGCCTTACATAATATGAGTACTGTTGTAAAAAATCATCTCAATTGATTAATCCTTTACCTCCAAGAAAATAACAACTTTAGGCAGATTCCTAAGTCACAAAATATCACAATATACATTATAATATTTATTGAAGATTGTTCTGATAGAATGTTACCAGTATATTTTCAGTAGCATGTAATGTGACGATTTCAGAATTTTGGCTGTAACAGTCTTCAAAAGTGTTTTCTGTACACAATGTGGTGTCAGAA